>Ga0105356_10006475_pt1 | contig 10915 bp, 7 predicted proteins | sample GOMGulsemesocosm_3_FD_83502 | JGI IMG/M metagenome (GOLD analysis project Ga0105356, IMG submission 83502) | Methane-oxidizing microbial communities from mesocosms in the Gulf of Mexico - GOM9D Gulf of Mexico | ecosystem: Environmental > Aquatic > Marine > Cold seeps | place: Gulf of Mexico...
CAACTTGTCCCGAATAAGGATTATCTAGCCCTGATTTACTATTAGATGAATCTGTTCGTTCAAAAGCGCGGTCTGATATTGATTTTTTTTGTTTAACCAATAATACCTGACTGCTTTTGGCATTAATTTGTTTAACAAATTTGTTCTTAATATCTGGCTTAGCGGCGGATTTAACTATTTTAGTAGGGCTGAGTCTATTTATTTTTCCATCGCCACTACCGTTGTTATTAACAAGAGGCTGTGATTTTTTTATCGCTAATGGCTTTATGTTTTTTACCGGTGCCAAACTATCTCTTGCATGAGACTGCACTAGTGGTTGAATAATAGGTTGTATTTCTGCCGTACTAACTAAGTCAGTTCTTTTGTCAGTTGTTGACTTTTTAAGTAAACGTTGTGCAATTGACGTTGCTGATAGGTTTGAATCATTAACAGGTTGTTGTTTGATGAATTCACTCGCAGTTTGAAAAAAAGAAATTCGCCCTGAGCTAAAATCTATAATAGGTGCATTCAGATACGGCTTTACAGCAACAGCAAATACAGAAAAAATAATGAGTACTGAAGCAAGCCACTTGCCTGAATCATCATTGTGCGAGCAATGGTGATTTTGATCTATTAATCGAACTACACGTTGCTTAAGGTCGCCACCAGACGCCGCCATTGCCATTGTTGGGATTGATTGATGGCGATGTTTTTGACACAAACTTGCTGTATCAGCCAAGGTATGGGCATAAGCAATAGGATTACCTGCTATTTGAACCGCGATGTCGTCACTACAATATTCTCGTTCATTACGCATTTGTTTTGATATCCAACGAACGGCCGGATGAAAGAATAATAAAGTTTCGACTAATGTTTGGATAAAATTAACCAAATAATCATGGCGGCGTATATGCGCTAATTCGTGTAAAATTAACATATCAAGCTGCGCTGGCGTTAATCCGGTTAACATAGCCGCAGGGATCAAAACCACAGGTTTTAACCAACCAATTGCCATAGGTACTTCGGTTTTTAACGAAATTAACAATTGTGGTGGCTTTTTCAATTGAACGCGTTTTACTAAAGAATTAAATCTCTGAGTAAGTTGCGCATCAGCTGGCACTGTGCCAACTTTTGGTAAACGGTTAACGTTGTACAGTTCAATAAATAATTTACTGGCTAATAAAAGGACAACAATAATCCAAGACATCGAAATATATGGTAAAAACCCAACCGCGTCTTGATACCAAGCTATTGTATTGCTGGAACTTTGTATAAGTCCATTTTGAAGTAAAGTCGGTATTGTTAATTGACCTACGAATTGACTATATTCAGGTTGATAGATTAGAGAAAAGGTTATTACAGGTAATATTAAGTTACTTGCCATGCCAGCAGATGCCCAAGTATAGCGTAATTGGGATTTCCTAAAAGGGGTCATAGCTAGTAATATTTTTAATGCGAGCGCAACTAAAGCCCCTTGCCATAAAAAATGGATAAGAGTTAAAGCCAAACTGTATAATAAAGGATTACTTAATAAGTTTTCCATCATCTATCGCAACTTAATATTCCGTTAGTGGTGCTGTTATTTTTAGTTAATCTTGTTTTTCTAACTCATTGAGAATTTGCCGTATATCGGCAATTTCTTCTTTACTGGTTGAGTTATCTAAAGCACGCATTACAAGTTTCGACGTTGAACCACCAAATGCTTTACTGACTAAGTCCTTCAATAAGGACGATTGAGTAAATGTTTGGCTATTCGCTGCTGCGTAAACATGGGCGCGATTACTTTCATCACGAATAACCAAAGTTTTTTCATGCATGATTTGTAAAATCTTTAATACCGTTGTATAACCTGTTTTTTGCGTTTCACTCACAGTATCATGAACCTGTCTAACGGTCGCAGGACCAAGTTTCCAGAGAATGTTAAGCAGGGTTAATTCTGCTTCAGTCGGCTTGATAGCAAGATTACCTTGAGCCATTGAAATTCCTTAATACAAATAAAATAAGCTGTTTCGGAGCCACACCTACAGGGTATGTTACCGTAATATTACGAATAACATCGTATCTTGTGTTGATTAAATGAGCAACCACTTATGAAGTTTATTTTTACAACACAGTTAACTAATTGAATTTATATAATATTAATTGTTAATGAAATGATGTTTGTTTATTTTTCTTTACAAGCATCTAATAATTGGCGGCTTTTTTTTGGATAGTTGGTGAAAATTCCATCAACGCCATAGTCTAAGCAGCGCTGTATATCTTGCATTCGGTCTACCGTATAAACCAATACTTTAAAGCCCAGCTGATGCGCGTTATCTATTAATGCTTTATTTAGGCAGTTAATATTCGGATTAATAAAAGCTACATCAAGTTCAATAACCATAGTGGCAATATCGAATGGGCAGTGGCTTATTAAAGCAGCTCTCGAAAATTCAGGTAATTTCTGCTGACAAAGGTGCAGAGCTAAATGATTAAAAGAAGATAATATTATTTGCTGTGAACTAAAGTTATCGTATTTAATCGAATGAGCAAGTATATCATTCAGTTTTGTTAATTGATGACTAAGAGCTGTTTGTGAATGCTCAGACGTTTTTAGCTCAATATTGACAAAAACCTGACCTTTTATTAATGCCATCACTTCGGGTAAAGTACTAAGGTTTTGCTCTTCACCCAAATGTAATTGTTTTAAGGTATTAATAGAGTATTGAGAATAATGACCGGCACCATTTGTCGTTTTATCTAAATAGGCATCATGTAATACTACAAACTCTCCGCTTGCATGATGAAATTGAATATCAAGTTCAATACCTTCAGCACCTTGGCTTATTGCTTGCTCAAAAGCTAATAGTGAATTTTCAGGAAATTCACCACTAGCGCCTCGATGAGCAATAATCATCATAGTTATACAGTGTCGCTGGTTTTCTTATTCGCAACTATATCCGCATAGTGCTCACCTAGTCGAGTAACCGTTTCACTACCTGCTGTTCGATTAAATTCGACCATATTAGGGGAAAAAGTCGTTACTACAGTCGATCCAAGTTTAAATCGCCCCATTTCGTCACCTTTATTAAAATGAATCGCATCAACGCCTTCTGCTGGATATGACCAGCGAAATACATCTTTCCCGGCTGGAGGAGTTATTGTCCCTGCCCAGGTCGTTTCAATACTTGCGACAATTGTAGCACCAACCAGCACCATTGCCATCTCGCCATTAATGGTATCAAAAATAGCGACAACACGTTCATTTCGTGAAAATAAGTTAGGTACATTGTTTGCTGTTAATGGGTTGACAGAAAACAGCTCTCCAGGCACATAGATCATTTCTCTTAAAGTCGCAGCCATTGGCATGTGAATTCGATGATAATCTTTAGGTGCCAAATAAATACATGAAAATTTACCGCCTTGAAAAGGGGCAGCAGTTTTTTCATCGCCGCCAAGTAACGTGACTAAACTGTAATCAAACCCTTTAGCTTGAATTAATTGCCCGTCTACAATATCACCTTGCTGGCTGATTGCTCCATCTACCGGATAGCATAATGTCGATGCATCGTTATCTATCGTGCGAGCACCGTCCGCTAATTCGCGAGTAAAAAAATCATTGAAACTTTTAAAGTCACTAGCATTCTTTAATTTCGCTTCTGCCATATTTATATCGTAAGCCTTAATAAATGAACTGATAGCTTTAGTGGTAAGCCAGCCCATTTCAGCAGCTGCTAATTTACCGGTAAGGCGAGAAATGGCATGCTTTGGCATAAGGTATTGTAAGGCGATTTTAATTTTATCTACAGACACAGATTTTTCCTATATTACTTTTATTGCTAAATTTACTAATCGTTAAAGCGTGAAGTTAATGTATTGTCATTTAAACTATTTAAAATACGTTGAAAACTAGCTAAACGCTCAGGATGGATTTTATTTTGTTCGACTGCGGCAATTAATGCACAACCAGGATCTTTTTGATGTTTACAATCACGAAATTTACAACCGCCTAAATAGTCTGAAAACTCAATAAACCCATGACAAACTTGTGCTGGTGTTAAATGCCACAGACCAAATTCTCTAATACCGGGAGAGTCAATTAAATCCCCTCCTTTTTCAAAGTGATAAAGTCTGGCAACAGTTGTTGTATGCTGTCCTAAACCTGAATTTTCGGAAACCTCTTTGGTGACTACTCCTAAATCTGGCATCAACGAGTTGGTAAGTGTTGACTTACCAACGCCAGACTGCCCAACAAAAACACTGGTGTTGTTTTTCAATTGTGCAGTTAATTCCGAAATACCTGCTTGGGTTTTATTACTAACATAAATGATTTGGTAACCAATATTTCTATATATTTCGAGCTGTTTTTCTATTTCCGGCTGGTTTTCCGGGGAAAACAAATCGATTTTATTTAGTACAATTACTGGCTTTATTTGAGTTTCTTCAGCAGCCACTAAATAACGATCAATAATATCAGCATTAAATGCGGGTAATACTGATGAAACAATGAGAATCTGGCTAATATTTGCAGCTATTGGCTTAACACCGTCATAAACATCGGGACGACTGAGTACCGAACTACGTTCATGCACTGCTTCAATTACGCCAGAAATACTGTGTTCAGTTTCTTTACCAGCACGCCACAAGACTTTGTCACCACAAATCAGTGATTTAATACTACGACGTAAATTACAGCGTAAAATAGCACCATCTTCTGCTTCGACATCTGCATGCTGACCAAAGCGACTGATCACTGTACCTAATTGAGCATCACCGAGTTCATTGTCTTGCCAAACTAACTGCTCGGTTTTATTTTGCAGCTTTTTGGCTTGGTTAGCTTTAATTCGTCTCACCTGACCTTTAGTGAGTTTTTTTGTTTTAGCCACAATATTTATTCATTTTTATTACTTACCTTTTGATAAAGTATTTAATTCGTTTGGTATTATCATTGGAATTTCTCACGTATTATATACTCAAAAGCAATTAAAATGCAGAGATCGGTCGGGTTAAATAACCTTAGGAGGTATTTAAGTATATACTGACTAGAATGTACTGATTTTATATTAGAACATTTCATACCGATATTATGTGCAGTTAAGGGAATATTATGTCTTACAGTAAGACAAATTTAATTTGGTTAGATTTAGAAATGACAGGCTTAGAGCCGGATCATGATGTCATTCTTGAAATAGCTAGTATTGTAACCGATAGCCAATTAAATATTTTGGCAGAAGGGCCTGTTTTCGCCATTCATCAGAATGATCTCGTGTTGGAAAATATGAATCAATGGTGTATCGATACTCACGGAAAATCAGGTTTAACCCAACGCTGCCGTGACAGTAAGGTTGATATTGCTACCGCAAGCGCAGAAACAATTAAGTTTTTTGAGCAATATGTTCCAAAAGGAATATCGCCAATGTGTGGCAATAGTATTGGTCAAGATCGACGTTTTATTAACAAATATATGCCAGAATTTGAAGAGTATTTTCATTATCGAAATCTTGATGTAAGTACCATTAAAGAGTTAGCACGTCGTTGGAAGCCAGAAGTTTTAGACAAGGTTGTTAAAAAAGGAGTGCATTTAGCTTTAGATGATATTCGTGAATCTATTGAAGAGTTAAAAGTATATCAACAGCATTTTTTTAAAATATAGCTAGCATCATTAATTTAAACAAAGCACCGCAAGGTGCTTTTTTTGTTTAGGACAAATGGTTTGTTTGTGAAAAATCATAAGTATCAGCACCTTGCATAAGCCATATCATGATCAAATAGATGCCAGAGCTGGCCCCTTTCTTAGATATTCGTAGTAATTACTTTCAGCAATGATGCGTATGCATGTAGATATACGTCCTTAAGCTTTTATTGTACCTGCTATTTCAGTAAATAATTTTTGTATGATATTAAAATGTAATAATCTCTTGTTGATGGTCAGACCAGCTTAAGCGATACTGATTTAAAATAATTATCAGGTTATTGCAATGAGTAATCGATTTAGTCGTTACGTTGGTTTTGCCAACAGAGCACCAAAAAGTATCCGTTCTTTTATCTTAACTAAGTTTTTTTGCTCGCAAGTGAAATTTGCTGGCACTTCAGGTATAAAGATTTTATCAATCGAAAGTTCAGAGGTTGTTATTGAGCTTGCTAATAAAAAGAAAGTGCAAAATCATATTGGTGGAGTACATGCAGTCGCTGCTGCAGTTTTAGCTGAGTCAGCTACTGGCATAGTATTTGGCATGAATGTACAGGACCGTTGTCTACCTTTGCTAAAAGCTATGACGATAAGCTATCAAAGGCGCATGCAAGGCAAGCTTACGGCAATTGCAAAACTTAGCGATATCGCTGGTGAGAAAATATCGCAAGATGAAAAAGGTAGTTTAATTATCCCAGTGAAAATAACTGATGAATCGGGTCAGGAGCCGATTGAGTGTCAAATGGAATGGGCTTGGGTAAGTAAAAAGCGCTGACCTGCCGCGTAAACGGCAAATCGACGAATAAAAGTAAAGCTTTGCCATTGATTCTTGTCAATAAATCCCTAAACTGTGGTGGAGCTTTTGTATCGCTCTTTCTAACATCACTAAATATAGGCGATTTTTGGTTAACATGGATTCTTCAACCCCCTTTATTCAGCAAATATCTCGTCATTTAGTAAGTTTATTTATTGTCATTGTACTAACAATAGCTTGTGCCGTATTTTTGTTTGATCAGCAAATAAAACAAACGGGTAATTTAAAAAATCAGCAATTACCCGCAATAGAGCATACTCTTCGTTTGCAAAAAAACTTGGTTACTACTAATGTTATTTTGGCAAATATAGCTACTAGTAATGACTCAAAATCACTGTTTGAATTTCATCTACAATATCTTGCAAATTTGGTAGATCTACATGAAATTTCAACAAAAAATAAACAACAATATGCTCATTTGATTAAGTTAGAAGATAAACATCACATACTGCTGAAAAGATTAGCCAACAATAACGATAGAAATATTCAACTACAACAAAGCAGTTTAATTCAATTACAGCTAATATCAGATGAGCTAAAACAAGTTATTGAAGATAAAAAAACGAAACAAAATCAGCTTTACCAACAAATTAATAATGACGATGTTAAAGATCAGGTTACTTCTGTAAGAGCAAAAGCTTATGTTGAGTTAACAAAATCTTTGACTAATACCCAACAAACTGAAACAAAGCTTACTGATTTTTTTGTGATGTTGAAACAATTAGATTTACAGTTTTCATTAGCCGAATTTAACTATTTAAGTAGCCAACTAGAACAAAACTTGGCTTTGTGGCAATTAACTTCAATAAATATTGAGCAAGAAAACGAAGCTGAAAAGCTGTTACTTAACCTTTTACTACAATTGAATAATTTATTGTTCATTGAACAAAATACCATCGCCAAATGGCGAGGAACCCTTAGAATTTCCCAAGATTATATTGCTTATATTGGCGAGCAACAGCAGATATTTAATCAACAGCTTAGCCAGCTAACTCTGCCACAGTTGCAGGTATTTAGTATTGTTCCAGATATTTTATTACAACCAATTAATTCAAAGCTGACATTAACGCCAATTAATAACCGTTTGATTGTCTTTGCCTTGTTTAGTCTTTTAAGTCTGCTGATTTTAATCTTAATATTGCGTTTGCGTAAAAAGCTTGTTGGTAACTATAAACACACCTATGCGGTTATTGAGCAAGCATTAATGGGAAATACTGCCAATGATAAGCAGCTTTATTCAGCCGAAAACCAGCGGCTTCTTGATTTAATCGCCAAGACTCATCTGCCAAAACATAACGAAATTGATTATCAAAATATTAACGATCAGTTAAGCTTTTTTCAGCAATTTATTTTCCAACACGTAGAAAGTACTGCATGGCAAATAAATAGGTCAAAAATACCAAGCGATGAGCGATTATCATCAACCCAGTTACTAAGCAACAATAGTGCAATTGAACTGCTTTTTACTAAACAGTCAATCAACAGCACAACGCTAGAAGAGATCAATTGGCGAAGCGCATTTTCAAAAACAGAAATAAAGTCATTGATAAAATGTGCTAAAAAATCACGAACTAGTAATCAAGTCGAATCTGTCATTGTTACAAGTCAGAATGGCCAGACATTTACAGTAACGATAACTAGAAAAGAACAAGCATGGTGCGGCACAATAACGCGTAATGAAACATACCAAAATATGACTATACGTATTAATCAACTTGAACAACAACTCATTGAGCTAGAGAAAAATAGTCAAATGAATCTAGTTGAAAATTCGCAACAACTAAGTCATATGTTAGTTCGCACTATGCTGAAAAGCCAAAGTGTATCTATTGACTCTGATGTAACGTCATTACAAGTTTATCGTCAACTAGCCCGGATTTTTGATTGGTGTCGACAATTAGAAATTAACAATACTATCGCTATGCAAATTAATTCGACTAGCCTCGATGATGTTAATGTACGTGATGAATTATGTGCATTGATTCACAATATTATGGTGGAGGCTCACCCACAACGAAATCAGGTTTATTTGCATGTTGATGAACAAGTACTTGCTGAAGGTAAATTAAATGTGCGTTTGTTCCATCGAACTTTAACAAGTATCGCGCGTATTTTATTGTTGGAAGAATTGAAAGCAAACCTGTATTTGAAAGTAACGGCGGTTGAAAACAATGCCGGTCAGCAAGTTCTACGGTTTAGCTTTTATTTAATTTGTGGTGAAAATAACTTTAGAAAAGGGGGGGATAAATTTCCTGAAGTCATTGGTACACTACTTACTCAAAATACTGATGAGCTTGAAAATGCACCTCAAATTATTCGTTATTTATACAATCTATTTGCGGTAATACATGTTGATAACCTGCAAGGCAGCATGTTGGAAAATGGTTTACGCCTCTCATTAGATCTCCCTATTGCTTACAGTGAAAATGAAACAAAATCAGGTCCTTTAGTCGAAGACGTTATCGACTTAAAAAATACGTTGTCTTTACTTATCTGCAATGAACCATTGCTAATCGATATTATTGATGAGCATGTTAGGCATATAAATGGCCAGCTAGAGCATTTAGCTAATGCCGACAATTTTATAAAGCAAGTGAGTTCAAAGCAGTTAACTCAACAGCCGTTAGCTGTGGTGATAATTAGTGCCGATATTTTAAAGAATGATTATCAACAGATTAAACAACATATCCAAACGTTACCACTTAAATTGCAGCCCAAGCTCATGGTGCTGCAAACTATGCTCAGCCATAGTTTGCATCAAACGGGTTTGTTTAATCAAAGCTGTAGTCCATTAATAGCCAGTGAGTTTCAGTTGACCTTGAGCGATCTTATTTCAAGTGATTCCTCTGAAAATATATTATTGCCAGCAAAGGCTTTTGACCGTTATCGCTTTAGCCAAACACAAGTTGAAGTTTTAGTTGCCATAGCTGAGCCAAATAAACATAGAGCATTATTGTCTTTATTACATTGGATGGGTTTGCAAGTACAGCTTGTATGCCAACCACAAGCAATGTTAAAGCATTGGCAAAGTGGCCGTTATTTATTGTTGATAACCGAATTTAAGCATTCGCCATTAATTGACATTGACGTTGGTAAAAATGTACAACGCGGAATTTTTACCATTAATCAGCAGCACTTCAATCTATCAGATACTGAGATAATAAATTCGGTCAAAAATTGGCATCAATTAAGTCTGCCAGACATTTTTGATATTGATTCTATGGTGACGTCATTTTCTCCGTGGCTTAAAGTGCAGCAATTTTCGCTGACAGAGTCGACGAAACAAACATCTAACAAAGTAACTATGCAATCAGCAGATGTTGAAATGGAAAACCAGGGTACAGAGACTGATTTAGATAAAGATCAAACGGCGCAATTCACCATTGCTGATATTGACTTGACACCGGCCGTTTCTGATATAGAAACTGAAGCTGCATTTGATTTACTGGCCTATGCAAATAATCAAGGTTCGCCTGAGCTGGCAGTAATTATGCTAGATGACTATCTTGAGGAGTTAGACCAAGCGATGAAAGCTCTGGCTAAGGCGATAACCGAGCAAGAGTTAAGTCAGGCGATAGAAAAAAACAGTCAAATAGAAAAAATTTGTCGAATTATGCAAGCAACAAACTTACTGCTACTCTCAACTGATATTTCATTGTTACTAAAAGCTAAGCAATTTGAACAAGCTCAAGCTAAACTTGAAGAAATGGTCGAGCAGCAAGGCCTGATCGAGTTATTTGCACAGGCGATTTAAAGAATATGCGTCCAGAAACCTCAAAAGTGGTTGAAAGCCCATGCATTCGAAACTGTTGTTTAAATCAACAAAATATTTGTTTAGGTTGTTTTAGACATCTTGATGAAATTATTGGTTGGCGCAGTTTTTCAGCAGAGAAAAAGCAATTAATATTGATTAATTCTGTTACAAGGCAAAGAAGCAATAACGACTAACGGGCAAGTTAAGAAAATTAGGTATACATGACAGCGGAAATTAAGAACTTATTAGGTGACTATAGCGAACTCAAAGTTCTGGTCATTGACGATAATACCTTGGTACACGATACATTAAAGCATAGTTTGTATGCCTTGGGTATTAGAGAGGTTCGTTGTGCACAAACGTCCTATTATGGCTTACGTATGTGTAATGAAATGCATTTTAATGTCGTTATTTGTTCGTTTAATGTCAGGAGCGATAAAGATGGCTTTCATTTATTAGAAGAACTTAAGTTTAAGGGATATGTTAGTAAAACTACTGTGCTTATTTTCCTCAGTACTGAAACTAGTGAATCCTTGGTTAACTCTATTATTGAATTACAACCCGATGACTTTTGGGTTAAACCCTTATTAACAAAATCAGTGCAAACTCGTCTTAAACAAACATTAGAATTGAAAAAAACCTTATTTAATCTCTATTACTCAATAGATCAACGTGAGTTTTCAAAAGTCATTTATTACGC
>Ga0105356_10006479_pt1 | contig 10913 bp, 5 predicted proteins | sample GOMGulsemesocosm_3_FD_83502 | JGI IMG/M metagenome (GOLD analysis project Ga0105356, IMG submission 83502) | Methane-oxidizing microbial communities from mesocosms in the Gulf of Mexico - GOM9D Gulf of Mexico | ecosystem: Environmental > Aquatic > Marine > Cold seeps | place: Gulf of Mexico...
TATCAACAAAGTCTATTAAACTGGCATATCCTAAATAATGCAATTGTTAAAGCGAAACAGTGGACTCAGCAATAGTAAATCAAGAGGGAACTTTTGAGAGTCAACTTATAGTGCCAACTAACAAATTTTAGTAACTGCTTGATCTATTTGTAATAGTTCAAGCGGTGTTCTAAATTTTCTAATATTATGTTGAAGGACATAAATCTAAGGCTTTTTCTCGTACCGAACAGGCGAGAAAGGCTTCTGGTGTAATACCCAAGTACTGTTGACCTTTTTTTACTTTGCCGGAAATTAAGTCTTGATACCAAGTCATCCAAGGGAAAGTATACTGGTAGGCACCGGCTGCATGAACAACATAATGCCCTGCAGAGCCGTCATCTGGCATAGTATAACCTTGAGTTTCAAAAAATGTATTCCCTTCTTTTTTTGACTCCGCGACGCTGTGCAACCATTCGTGAATAAACATGCCAGGATCATACTGATCCTCTTTTGAGGCAGCTATAGCTAAAATCGCATTATCCCAATATCGAATTTGTACATAAGATGCTTGCACAGTGAGTATGTCATAGTCATACCAACCTAATCCTTGAAATGCACCTAAGTAACAGTCTTGCCCTGATTCTTGAACACCACGACCGATATTGTCTCCACCTCGGTAGAAGGGCACAATAAAGTCGTAATCACCTTTTTTAATGTTATGACTGGCTAAGTAAGGTTCAATAATTTCGGGTTGTAGAACTGCGTTTTTATCTAAGGTGACTATTTCATCGGTAATATCAAAACGGTCAAATAACCAGTTAACTGTATTGTAACTGTAATCTTCAAGTCGCTCTTCAAATGCCCATTGTAAAAACTGGTAACCAGCATCAAGCTCTTCGTTAGTGTATGAGCTAACGCAGTTACCTTTTGGTTTCTTTGCACTTTTAACACCAATGAATAATGCCTTCCAATTTTTAGCGGCTTGTAAGTCATTTAAGTTAAGTGAAAATTGTTGCAGCTCACTGCTTTGATTAATCGTTATGTTTTTTTTCAAATATAACTTTGAATCGATTAAACCAATGCCAATGGTGTGTTCACCTGCAGTATTTACACTTAACTCTGCTGGCGTAACTGCGCCGGTGTAAACGCCATTAAGGTAGATTGCACTACCCACTTCAGTCGCACTGATATTTACTTTATACCCTGTAGAGATTGGCTGAGAAGTAATCGCGCTATTTGCTGTGTCTTTGTTTGTTTGAGAGCCACCACAACCTTGTATAACTAACAAGGCGCTAGTAGCCATAAAACATAATAATTTACTTATTTGTAGGTATGCTTTGAATATTTTCATCGTTTTTCTCTCAATAGAGGACTTAGATAACAAAATTAGAAATGTAACTGCTTTCCCCTTAAATCGTAAAAGCCTCAAACAAAGTTGCAGAGGCATATTTCTCTTACGAGATAAAACTAAAAGGGTTTGCATGACCAAGTAACCACCAACTGCTGGAATAAGCACTTGGTGGTATTTGGTGGTTAAAAAGGATTAGAATTTATAGCGGATGCCTGCTGAATAACGACGACCATAACCTGCAGATGAGTAAGTATATGGTGAAGATGTATGAGCTGCATTAACCGATACGTTATCGTCAGGGTCTAACAAGTTATTGGCATCAGCAGTAATTTTTAGATTTTCAGTAATATCGTAAGACATACTTATACTTAGATCTTTCCACTGACTCGATTCTGCCTGCTCGTCGTTTAACCAGCCATTGGTTTCATAAGTCCAGCGCCATGCTTTTCTATTGTTGTATTTTGAGCGCACGTTAAGTGCAACGTTAATACTAAAGTTATTTTTTTCATAGAATATATTGGCATTAGTTTGATGCTTTGATAATCCCCAAAATGGGATTTCATTGCCGTCAGTATCATGCTCACCTGAAACACTGTTATTAAAGGTGTAATTAGCGGAAATACCAAACCCTGCTAAGCTTTCAGGTAAATATTCATCGAAAGTTTGAAACCAAGCAAGCTCATAACCACGAATAAGGGCATTATTATCACTGTCATTATAAGGTCTTGTCACCTTGAAGTCTTGACCAGCGATAACTTCGCTTGTAATGTCATCTTTGATAAAAGAATTTAACTTCTTGAAAAACATTGCAAATGCAACATTCCCTGATTCACTGTAATACCATTCAATAGCTGTATCAAATTGCTTGGCGGTATAAGGTTCCAACCCGGGATCATTCTCGTACATCGTGCCTTTAGATTTATTGTCACCACCTGACTCAGTGATTGGACTAATAGAAGTATTTGGCGATAATCTCCACAGATCAGGACGTGATAATGCCTCGGACGCAGCTAATCGAAAAACAACATCATCGGTAAGGCTGATTTTAAAATTCATACTCGGTAGTACTTTAGAGTAACTGCCATCAAAATCGACTAGCTCTCGAATTTGCCAATTATCATTAGCAGGCAGTCCATCAGGGCCATAAGTTAAATTAGCTGGGTTTTGTGAAAAACCACTTGAAGTAACGTCAGTTTTAACATATCTCACGCCAACATTTAGTAAGTAAGGTTTGTCAAATAATTCATCTTCTATTACTGCTTCAATATACGCATGAGTTGTTTCTTCTTTTACCGTAAAAGTATCACCACTTGCGTTACTGAGTGACGGAATAACTTGCTGATAAGCCTCAGGATCTAAGGTTTGATAAAAGTCATATAAAGCATCAACATCAATACTTGCCCAACTCGATGGAACATTACTGCCACCACCAAAATTATCACCGTTGCCAGGAATAATCACGTTATTAGGCAACTTCCACATCGTTTGACCGCCAATTACAACGGTTTCTGCATCATACGTTGGGTTAATGGTATCAAACCAATCTTGAGCAAATATTGAACCGTTTTTCGGGGCATAGTGCACCTTGGCCTTTTCTTGCATGTTATAACCTACACCAAACAGTATGTTTGATATGATGCCGTCGTTTGGTTCGTAACTACCGTCAAAGACAAATCTAGTGGTTTTATCTGTGATATTATCGCCATCAATTCTTGAATAATGAGCGCCATAATCGGCGGTTTCATCTAATGGTTGCGATAATTCAATATCGGGTATTGAGTCGCCGTTATTAAAATTAATGGCAGCGGCTTCAACGGCGGCCCGTACAACAACAAATTTTGTATCACCGTTATTTTTGTTTTCAGCCTCAGAGTGAGATAAATCAATATTAAAGTTAAACTGATCCATACTGTAATTTACGTTTAAACCCACTTGAAAGGTTTTACTTTCTCTAGGTTGACTGTCTTCGAGTAACTCTAGAGTTGCAGGGGTAAATGCAGCCGAATTAATTAAGCCATCTTCACCAATATTGAGTTCAGTATAATCGCCGTTCGGCCCCCAAATATTAGGCATAACTAACGATAATGTTTTGCCTGATGCTTCAATATCGTATTGGGTATATAAAGTATCAAAGTTGATATCTAGATCGTCAGTTGGGCGCCATTGTAAAGCGATCGTACCACCGGTTCGTTCACGCTCAGACCTATTCATGTTTATTTTCGGGAATTGTGGCGTACGAAAAATATCATCGCCGGTTGATCCTGCTGGCGCATCAACGGCAACTTCATCGAAAGTAAAATCATTCCACCAACCTGAACGGTATGAATCATATCGCGAGGTTGTTTGAGTATGTACTAATGAAAATAAGGCACCAAAGGTTTCATCATTGAATGTTTCACTAATAATTAACGATGTTTTAGGGTTTGTTGATTCGGCGCGTTCGTTATAATCGGCTTCAAGAGAAATACTTGCTGCGCGTCCTAAGTCAAGCGGCTTGCGAGTGTCGATATTAATAACACCACCAATCGCACCTTCTTGCAAATGTGCTTGCTGACTTTTATGAACTTGTATTTCACCAACAAGTTCAGAAGCGATAACATCGTAATTAAAATCACGTGTTGCATTATCAGAAGCTAATTTTCGGCCATTAAAACTGGTGATATTATAGTTACCGCTAAGGCCACGAATGGTAACTGTTTGCCCCTCGCCATTTTTACGAGTAACACTGATACCTGGAATACGTTGTAATGCTTCTGCAACATTTTCATCAGGAAATTTTCCTATGTCTTCTGCAATTAATACATCGATAATATTATCAGCGAGTTTTTTTAGTTCGTGTGCTTCCTTTAAACTGCTACGAATTCCGGTAACTTCGATAACTTCAGTGTTTTCTTGTGAAGCTTTGTTTGTATTGTCTTCTTGACCAGCATGCGCTGACAATGAAGTAGACAATACTGCACTGATAACCAGTGCGATATGTTTGATTTTCATTAGATATCCCCGACCTATATATAAATAAGTAACATGTTTTATTTTTGTATTGTTTTACTCAAAAAAAATCTTGACGATTTACTTTGTGAGACAATTTATAGCGCTATGGCCAATGGCAATACTTCCTGAAAAACGCTTGGTTACTACTAATAAATAAGTTGGATTTGTTTTGAATATTAAAATCATGTGATTTATAAGGGCTAAAACGTTGATTACTGAAAAAACACAAACTATTCCCATTTCGTAGCATTAGTTTGTTTTACTCCCATTAATCATGTACTTTTTCCTAATAAGTAGTTATTTAGGTGACGGTATGTTTGATTGGATAAATAGGATTAGTTTTGATGAAAGTAGCCCTCTAGAAGTACAGGGACATGAAAATAAATTCGGTTTTCAAAGACATAAACCAGAAATTATGGAAAGCAGCCACTGGCATGGGCATATTGAGATTAATTATTTATTTAATTGCTCAGCCGATTATCTGATTAACGGTAAAAAATTATGTGTGCCAGAAGGAAGAATGATTTTATTCTGGGCATCAATTCCTCATCAAATGACCGCAACAGCCGGAGACGGCTATATGGTAAATATCTACATTCCATTACAAGCGTTTTTAAGTTGGAAGTTTCCTAATGACTTTATCGGCCATATATTACACGGTGAAGTTCTCATTGCTGATAGCCTTCACCCAACCGATCAACCTTTAACCTTAATGTGGGAAGAAAACTTAGAAAGGAAGCAAAGCTCGTTAATGCTGCAAGTCATTGATGAAATTAGAAATCGAATTCGAAGGATGTCATTAGAGCCTTTCAGTACCTTTAATTTGTCGATTGTTGAAAAAAAGTCTGAGCAGAAAGCGTTAGTTTCTGGTTTACCTCATATTCATACCATTCTTCGTTATATAGCCGATAATTATGATCAAAAAATTACTATCGAAGATGTGGCTAAATATACAAGTTTACACCCAAATTATGCGATGAAAATATTTAATCAAGTCATGAAAATTTCGATAAAGCAGTATATAAATAAATTAAGGCTACAACATGCACAAGCGCTATTAATTGATACTAATCATGCGGTATTAAATATTGCACTAGAAGCGGGTTTTGGTTCGATAAGCCGTTTTTATGATATTTTTCAGCGAGAATTCAAAATGACGCCATTAAAATTTCGCCAAGATGCATTCAATTCAACAATGTCTTCGCTAGATAAATAGATTAAATCATACTAACATAATGTTTTATCTGTATAAATTATGCTTCTATCAAAAAAATTATTTTTTATCGATATGGCTTTCGGGAAGTTTTTGTTGATTTTCGATAAGTGTTTTTCCTTGCTAGGTGTTTCAATATAGCTAAATACGCAATCATCATTGCGTTTAAACACATTATTATCGGAGGCAATTATTTTGCTTAAGTTCGTTTCAAACTTAATTTTATTCTCTAGTCTTGTTACCTGTGTCGCTGCTTGTAGTGATATTACGAAAACTCAAAGAACTAATGCTCAAAAGAATATAACTAAGCCAGGCAGTACTATAAATAGCTTGGCAAACACTTTGACGGATCGTTGGACACTCACAGAACAAGGTATAGAGTGGCAAGTTACCGATAGCCATGAAGATCATATTGAAATGAGTGGCGAGCAAATATCTACTATTATTTATTACGGTAGCGATAAACAAGGCAATTTGTCTTTAAATAGAAAACTTGTTTGGCCAATGTTAAGAACGATACCCAACGATACCCATGCTAGCTTAATTCATGACTTTCCTCTTTCAGTATCTCCTAAGATAAAAATTAATGGCCAGTTAACTACGCAAGAGCAATTAAAGCATGTACGTTTAGATGGGGTACTCTCATTAACCAGTTTATTAAATCATGGTGTCACACTCACGCGTACCTTATCTCCAAGTTCTACTGAAGCGGTCATGATAGAGCAGTTACACTTTTTAAATAACAGTAATACGCAAGTAACTCTTTCTTCTGAATCATTAAATTATCAAGTAAAAACAACTGCCGACAAAGGGACTTATGGCGTGTATACCATTGTTGCTCAAAGTGATAAGTCTGGAGAGGTTCATTTAAAAACAGGTGAGTCGATTGATATTTTTGTTCAATATGTTGCGACTAAACAAGGCCAAAACACCATATTTAGTGGTGCAGATGAAATTCAAAAGCGCCGTGTATATGTTGCAAGCCTTAAGAATAACCTGCAATTAGCAACCCCCGATCCAATTTTAAATAAAATGTTCGACTTCGCTAAATTACGTTCAGCAGAAAGTATTTTTCGTACCAAAGGTGGCCTAATGCATGCCCCTGGTGGTGGTCGTTACTACGCGGCTATTTGGGCTAATGATCAAGCAGAATATATAAACCCATTTTTTCCTTTTTTAGGTAACAAAACGGGTAATGAATCAGCAATAAATAGCTTTCGTCATTTTGCTCGTTTTATGAATGACGAAGGTAAGCATATCCCCTCTTCAATTATCGCTGAAGGTGATGACATTTGGGATGGTGCTGGTGACCGTGGTGATTGTGCCATGATAGCTTATGGTGCTAGTCGTTATGCGCTGGCAATAGCGGAAAAAAAACAGGCCATTGAGTTACTACCTCTTATCGATTGGTGCATTGATTTTAGCTTTAACAAAATGAGTAAAGAAGGGGTTATTGCTTCTGATAGTGATGAACTTGAAGGTCGTTTTCCTGCTGGAGATATTAACTTAAGTACCAATATGCTTACTTACGGTGCATTGATCTCTGCGAATCATTTGAATAATGAATTAGGCCGTAAGGATATTGCAATTGACTACAAAAATAGAGCTGTGGCATTGAGTAAAGCGATTGAAAAATATTTTGGTGCTAATGTTCAAGGCTTTGATACTTATCAGTACTATCAAGGTAACGATAAATTACGAGCTTGGATTGCTTTACCTTTCACTTTTGGAATTTTTGAGCGAAAAGAGGACACGCTAAACGCCTTATTATCAGAACATTTATGGAGTGCTGACGGAATATATAGTGAAGCAGGCAATAAAACCTTCTGGGATAGAGCAACCTTGTATGCTTTTCGAGGTATATTTGCAGCACAAGAAACAGATACCGCGATGCGTTATTTTAAATATTACTCACGCAAAAGGCTATTAGGTGAACATGTTCCTTATGCGGTAGAAGCATGGCCAGAAGGGAACCAACGTCACTTATCAGCAGAAAGTGCTTTATATGCTCGTACGGTTACAGAAGGCTTATTTGGTATTGAGCCCACGGGTTTTAATCGCTTTAATTTGGCGCCATATTTGCCAAGTGAATGGAATAAGATGTGTTTAAATCATATACGGGCATTTGCTAACGACTTTAATGTTTGTGTTACTCGAAAAGAAGCTAACTTTGAAGTAACAGTTTCAGAGGTTAATGGCAAAACTCAGCATATTAGTTGGGATGGGAAATCATCGTTAAGTGTTAGCTTGTAGGCTTTTTCTAAACAGTAGAGAAGCGTGAACTTTAGGTTTGCCTTCTCTCATTTTCAGTCTCCTATTCTTATATTAAGAGCATTAAATCATGTATTCTCATTTTAAGTACTTAGCGTATATCGCGTTATTATTGTGTAACCTTTTTATTGCTAAAAGCTACGCTCAAACATTTAGTCTTACTTCTCCTGATGAAAAACTTAAACTATTAATTGAATCAGATAAAACATTGAGTTACTCATTAACTGTTTCAGGTCAAGCTGTGCTAGTTAACGCTAAAGCACAGTTAACTATTGACGGATTAACGAATGCTAAAAAAATAATTCGTGTGCAACGTAACAGTGTTAATCGTATTTTACATCCTCATGTACAACAAAAATCAAAAGAGGTTATTGAACACTATAATGAAATAGAACTACAGTTTGAAAACAAGCAAAGTATAACTTTTCGACTTTTTGACCAAGGTATGGCATACCGATTTGGTATTGAAAAAGTAGGGGCTTTGCTTGTAAGTTCAGAGCTGGCAAATTTTAATTTTAACGAAGATCATCAAGTATTATTTCCACAAGAAAAAAGTTTTATTTCTCACAATGAACGCTTGTATTTACCTAAGGCTTTGTCTGAAATATCTGCTGAACAATTTGCTAGCTTGCCGTTATTGGTTGAGGTAAAACATGCAAACAAAACCAATACTAAAGTGGTTATAACTGAAACAGGTTTACGCGATTACCCAGGTATGTGGTTAAAGGGCAGTGCCAAAACTAGCTTATCTGCAGTCTTTCCCAAACAAGTGTTGAAAAGTGAACTTAAAGAAAATTCTGATCGTAATGAAAACATCATTGAACGTGCCAACTATTTGGCAAAAATTGCTGTAAAGCCTGAAAAAGGGCAAAGAAACTTTCCATGGCGTGTTATTGCTGTTGGTAAAACAGATGCTGAATTATTAACCAATCAATTGTCATACATACTGGCTGACGAATTAGAAATTGAAGATCCCTCATGGATAAAACCAGGGAAAGTTGCTTGGGATTGGTGGAATGCTAATAATATTCATGGAGTTGACTTTGTTTCAGGCATTAATACGCAAACCTATAAATATTATATCGATTTTGCCGCACAATATGGTCTTGAATATATTGTAATGGATGAAGGCTGGTACCATTTAGGCAACGTATTAGATGTGGTTCCAGATATTAATGTAGAAGAAATTATTGCTTATGGTAAGTCAAAAAAGGTTGACGTTATTCTTTGGGTTATTTGGGAAACTCTTGACCAACAATTAGAATTAGCACTAGACACTTACCAGAAATGGGGGGCTGGCGGAATTAAAGTTGATTTTATGCAGCGAGATGATCAAGCAATGGTTAACTATTATTGGAAGGTAGCAGAGCAAGCGGCAAAAAGACGTTTGTTGGTTGATTTCCATGGTTCTTATAAGCCAGCTGGCTTACGTCGGGCTTATCCTAATGTGATCACCAGAGAAGGGCTTAGAGGTTTAGAGCATAATAAATGGGCAGACTATATTACTGCAGAGCATAATTTAACATTACCCTTTATTCGTATGCTAGCAGGCCCAATGGATTATACCCCTGGCGCTATGGTGAATGCACACTCAAAAAACTTTCATATTGTTTTTGACAGACCAATGAGTAAAACCACGAGAGCCCACCAAGTAGCTATGTATGTTGTTTTTGAAAGCCCGTTACAAATGTTGGCAGATAGCCCTTCAAATTATATACAAGAGCATCAGTCGACTCGTTTTATTAGTGATATTCCAACTGTTTGGGATGAGACTCGTATACTTTCGGCTAAGATCAGCGACCATATAATTACCGCTAGACGCTCAGGAGCCGAGTGGTTTATTGGTGTTATGGGTAATAGTAAGGCTCGTGTATTTGCCGTAGATTTATCCTTTTTAGCTGCAGGTGATTATCAAATGGAAAGCTATGCTGATGGCATAAATGCAGAAAAATATGCCAGTGATTATCAAATAGACAAGCAGTTAGTTACTAACATCAGTAAAGTTAATATTAAACTTGCGCCAAGTGGTGGCTGGGTCGCTAGACTAATTAAAGCTAAATAAGATGAGTATATTGATAAAGTGAACCATTCTAATGAAGCCAAAAAAACGTCAATATATAGGCAAAATAACGCACTATTCGTTTTACTTATTAAAGGGAAATTCTCTTAATGGGGAAAATTAATGGATCTAGTTTTCTAGCCGCGCTATTTGCTGTTGGCTCTTTATTAGTGCTTGTGATTTATGGATTAATGCTTCGGCCATTATTATTTGAGCAATCACCATTTCCACTTGAAATTGTTTTTTTAGCTGCTGCGGTTATTGCCATATCGCAGCTATTCTATCTAGGCTTTAGTTGGCTGACCATTCAAAAATCGATCACTGACAAATTAAGCCAAGCAATCCCGACGATTTTATTATTATTTGCCATTGGATTGTTGATTGGCAGTTGGCTAATTTCTGGCACTATCCCTATGTTGGTTTATTATGCTTTAAAAATAGTGTCACCAGAGCACATATATATAATTGCTTTTATAGTGCCTATATTTTTCTCTATGTGTACAGGAACCTCATGGGGCTCAATTGCGACTATTGGTTTAGTATTAATTACCGTTGCACACGTTATAAATGCTGACTTGGGAATTGTTACTGGTGCTATTGTTGGTGGTGCCTATTTTGGCGATAAAATGTCGCCGCTTTCAGATACCACCAATATTGCTGCAATGGCGGCTAAAGTTGAGGTTTATCAACATATTAAATCGATGCATTATACGACCTTACCATCGGCAATTTTGGCTGCGATTGGTTTTTATAGTTTAGATTATATTTATCCTGCACAACTTGATTTAACAGCTACTCCTCTTGACCAAATAGAGATGTTTCAGCAAACGCTTTCATCAATATCGTCATTATTTCATTTCAATTTATTATTATTGTTGCCGCCGGTTATTATTTTATATGGTTCAATAAAAAGAAAATCCCCGCTGCCGATTTTAATACTCTCATGTTTGATTGCTTGTTTATTAGCGTTAATTTTTCAGTCAATTCAAATAGATGATGTTGTACAAACATTATATAAAGGTTTTGATATTTCAATGATTAAACCTCAA
>Ga0105356_10006480_pt1 | contig 10912 bp, 9 predicted proteins | sample GOMGulsemesocosm_3_FD_83502 | JGI IMG/M metagenome (GOLD analysis project Ga0105356, IMG submission 83502) | Methane-oxidizing microbial communities from mesocosms in the Gulf of Mexico - GOM9D Gulf of Mexico | ecosystem: Environmental > Aquatic > Marine > Cold seeps | place: Gulf of Mexico...
ACCACATTATTAACATGGCAGCTCAAGGTTATGGTACAGCAGATCCAGTAGGTGCAGTAGACCCAACGCAAGTAAATGTAAATATGGCAGACCCATTAACGTTACAACCAGGAGCCACCGCCAACTATGGCTTACACTTTACCGCATACGAAGATCATATCAACAATAAAAAAGTAGTGTATGCCACGCGTCATACTCCAAATACGGCCATCCCAAACCAAGGAAGTACGCAGGTAATGGCTTTCGAATTTGTAAACAATACTACTTTGGTACAAGAGCACCAAGTATACCAAATTGAAAATGTATGTGATAATAGCGAATTGGGAGAATTACAAATAGCACCAGAAGGAGATAAACTATTGTGGTACCAACACAACAATACCATAGCAGGGTTTGATCATCGATTGGTAGACATCTATACCATAGAATTACATGCCGATAAAATTAGTACAACAGGCACTATAGATATAATTAACCATACCCAAACAGGTAATTATGGAGGTAATTATGGCGAAGGAAATGTAGAGACAGAAAAAATGGAGAACGGAGTAAAAACCATCTATTTTAGCCAAAGGGGCATTTATGAAAATCCAACAACAGGCAATGAAAGAAATACATGGAAGTGGAAGTATATTCCAGCAACCATAGCTTCTATAAATCCATTAAACCTTACAAACGTAGTGCTGTTTAGTGAAATGAGAAGAGGGGTAGATGGTAAAATATACATGCCCAACTTATCAGAACCAGTAAGTGCTATCCGAAGTTACGATGGAACTAACTTTGGGAATACTACACTTACAGGGTATACCGGGTTATCTGGTTATGAATATGCCTCGGCATTGCCAACACAAGTATATAAAATATATGCAGATGCAATGTTTAACACAAGCTTTACAAGAACAGTAAACCAAAAGCAATACGAGCTTAAAGACCATTTAGGCTCGGTTCGGGTAGTCATCTCAGATCGTAAACTATTAACCCAAGCAGACAATACTAAAACGACTATAGAAGCAGGTGATTATTTTAGTCCTGAGGTGAAATCTTTTAGTGATACTTATCCTTTTGGAATGGTTATGCCAGGGAGAAAACTTGAAGGTTCTTACCGTTACGGCTTCCAAGGTCAAGAGAAGGAGAATGATGTTGTAGAAGGTGGTTTTGCTTTTAGATATAGAATACAAGATGCGAGAATAGGTAGGTTTTTAAGTGTTGATCCATTAAGTGAAAAATATGCTTGGAACAGTACTTATTCATTTGCTATGAATAGAGTAATAGATGGAATTGAATTAGAAGGGTTAGAGTATTTAGATTATGGAGTATCTAGAGTTAAAATTATGAATGGAGAGATTCATATTAATATTGAGAATTTCCATAATACCACAAAAAATGCTTGGAAAATGAGGGATGCAATGGGAAATTATCCTAATAAAGATAAGTTTCTAGGAGCTTCTACTTTAGTGCAAGACTTTGATATGCCGGGAACTAAGTCCGCAAAACCAATTTCTTTTGGAAGTGGAACAAATGGTAGTGGTAGAACTACTGGATTAGCAAAAATAGACCCGACAAGTATACAGCTTACTAATAATAATGGGAAGCTACATTGGGATAGTAAGAATTTTCGTATTAATGGTAGGAATAAGAAGACACCTGTTGGAGGTGGTGCAGCAGGAGCTGTTGATGCACTGAATTGGGGGTTGAATCAAGTTACGATATGGCAACAATATGACGATAGACAGCAAGTAGAGCAACATAAATCTATTATATTGAATCAAGTTATGAAAGATATCGCTGTTGCGATAAAAATGGCAAAGGTACCTCCTGAGTATTTAAATGACAGGTCATTGGGAGATATTGCTAATATTGTATTGACGGGGGTTAATTTAACTCAAGATAATAAACTTTATGATATAGCAATAGATATTGTTAAGACTATAAGTAAAAATTATAAACCGAAATATGAAGTAAAACATTATACTCAGAATCAGAATGCTGATAATACAAATTTGCAAGGGACTATTAAAATCTTAACACAAGATGAATTAGATAGTTTAGAACCTGTTGATACAGGAAATGATAATACTACTAATGCGAATGAAATAGAAGGGGTAGGTGTTAAACTCCCCAAATAGACCCCTTGATTAAATTAATTAAACAAAAAAAGGAGAGTTCTTTAACTCTCCTTTTTTTATGTTTGATAAATGGGTTTATTAGAAGTCAGATCTATGTAATTCCATTTTAGTATTATCAGATTCTAAAAACATTACGATTGCGTAACCATAAGTTTTTTCATCCATCACTTTTTCCCAACTCTTAATTTCATAGGTGTCATTGAATAACTCATTATCTGTTATTATTTGTAAATAATACTGTTCTCCTTTTTTCAAAGTTTTCCATGTTCCAACTTCTTTACTAGTATGTCTGTTATTTATATCTATTAAAGGAAAGGTACACGTCTTATCTTTATTCACTAAGAAGCCTGTTGATGATAGAGTGTCAAAAATGGATTCATTATTTTGGTAAATTCCTTTAATAGTCCATACACCTGAAACTTTATCATCCATATCATTGCAAGAGGTTAATACTGTTAATCCGATAATAGTAAGTAATAATATTTTTTTCATTTGAAAGCCTGTTTAGATTTATAATTTTGGATGTAAGTATCAATTAAATCAAATAGTGTGTGTTGTTTATTTTCATCTAGTAACTGAATATCTTCTAAACGTTGGAGTGTTTTTTTATCCAATTTAGCATTCATTCCTTCTCCAACTAAATAATCCAAAGATACCTCAAAAGCATCAGCAATTTTCTTAGCAGCTTCAATAGAAGGAATAGCCTCATCACGTTCGTACTTTCCAATCATTACCCTAGAAACAGCGCTTTTGTCAGCAAGCTCAGTCTGTGACCATTTCTTTTCGTTCCTTAAATCAGCTATTATTTTACCTGTATTCATATCTAATCAGATACTTAAATGTTTAATTGATAGTGTTAATTGCGAAAATACGTAATTATTGGAGATAATTAAGTCTAATATTTTTGCTTAAAATGAAAATATAAGGTAAGTTTGTATCTGATAGTTACATTAAAACTTTTTTTCAAATGCAAAAAAACTTCAACATTACAAACCCAGATTGTATGGAATACCAAAATGCAGATTTAAACATCAGTGTAATGGGAGGAGTAAAACTAAACGGACTAGACAGATTAAGAGTAACGCTAAAAGTAGAAAGCTGTAATCAAGCAATCAGGCACAATTTAGATTTGTACAACGATACACAGTTGTTGAAGTTCACCAGAAAAGTAGCAGAGCGATTAGAAATAGGTACAAGCATAATCGGAGAAGTACTCAACGAATTAACCACAGAGCTAGAAAACTATCGCTTAGAACAGTTAGATCTGAAAAAAGCAGAAGCACCAACAAAAAAGGCATTAACAGAAACTGAGGTGCGAGCCGCACAGGCATTTTTAGAAAGTAAAAACTTACTACAAGTAACCAACGAGCAAATTGGAAAAAGCGGAATGATAGGAGAAGAAAATAATCGATTACTAATGTATTTAATTTTTACAAGTAGAAAACGAGAACAACCCTTGCACATTGTAAGTTTAGGAGCAAGCGGAATGGGAAAAACACACTTACAAGAAAAAGTAGGAGAATTAATACCCGAAGAAGATAAAATAGAAATAACCACATTATCAGAAAATGCCTTTTATTATTTTGGACAAAGAGAGCTGCAGCACAAACTCATATTAATAGAAGATTTAGACGGAGCAGAAGGAGCATTGTATCCTTTACGAGAAATCCAATCAAAAAAAAGAATCAGTAAAACTATAGCCAAGAAAAATGCACAAGGAGAAACTCGAACAATAAATTTAACAGTAGAAGGACCAGTAAGTGTTGCAGGCTGTACCACCAAAGAAAGTATTTATGAAGATAATGCGAATAGATCCTTTTTAATTTATTTAGATGAAACAGAGGAACAAGACGAAAGAATAATGAATTACCAAAGGAGAGTATCCTCTGGAAAAATTAACCAAGAAGAAGAGCAAAAGGCAGCAGAATTATTACGCAATACACAAAGAATATTAGAGCCTGTAAAAGTTATTAACCTGTTTGCAGAACAGCTCAAAATCCCCAAAGAAGTATTTAAAGCAAGAAGAAGCAATGCACATTATTTACAATTTATTGAAGCAATCACTTTTTACCACCAATACCAAAGAGAGCAAAAGATAAACGAGAAAACAGGAGAAATATTTATTGAAACAACATTAGAAGATATTGAGGCAGCCAACCAATTATTGAAACCAATTCTATTAAGAAAGTCAGATAATTTAACAGGAGCTTGTCGGAATTATTTTGAAAGACTAAAACTTTATTTAATAGGAAGAAATACAGAAACAGAAGAAGAACCTAATACAGACTTTACCAACAAAGAAATCAGAGAGAAATTTAGAGTAGCAGGAACAACGCTAAGAAGATACCATAATGAACTAAAAGAATGCGGTTACCTAACGGTAAAAAGCGGAAAAGCTGCTACAGGTTACACCTATGAAATAGTAAGCTATGAAGAATACAAAAACCTACAAGCCAATATTGACAATGTATTAGATAATGTTTTGACCGAACTAAAGAGAGCCATTACACCACCAGTAAGCCAACAGCAAAATGGCTCACCTAAAAAGCTGAGAACCACAAAGAAAACAACAGTGAGCCAAGAAAGTTAAAAAAGTATCAAGTGCAATGAAAAAATTACCAATCAAAACCATTCAATTTAATTACTTAGAAAAATCATTTAGAGAATGGTTAGACATATTGGGCTACTCTCCAAAAACAGTAGAAAGTTTACCCAACCATATTCGAGAATTTTTTAATCATTTAGAAAGTAGGCAACACATCACACAAATAAATCAAGTCAAACAACAACACATTAACCAATTTTTAAAACATCTTTTAACAAGACCTAAAGAACAAAAAGGAGGCGGAGGCTTAAACAGTAATAGCATTAACAAAATAATACAAGCAGTCAATACCTTTATCAAATACCTAAACACCACAGGTAAATATGAAGTTTACATCACCACCAAAAAACTAAAAGAAGATACCCTAGAACGAACCATACTAACCACCAAAGAAATCAAAACACTTTACGAAGCTACTTATGATAATACCAAAAGAGGAACAGGCTTACCCTTTGAACAAAGAGACAGAGCAATGTTAACCGTGTTTTATGGTTGTGGCTTACGAAAAGCAGAAGCCACCAATCTCAATATTGATGATATTAATAAAGAAAGAAACCTATTAATAGTAAGAAAAGGAAAAGGCAACAAACAAAGATTAGTACCCATAACACCCAATAATATGAATTATTTAATGACCTATTTAGAAGAAGGCCGTTACTGGTTTTTAGAAGATCATGAGCAAAGAACTTATTACAAAAAACCAAGATTAAAAGAAAATACCACCAGTAACAGCTTCTTTCTAAACACGAGAGGCCAAAGAATAGCAAACGGATTTTACAATAGAATTTATCACTTAAAAGATTTAGCAGGAATAGAAAAGCAAATCAGTCCACACACATTGAGACATAGCATAGCTACACACTTACTAAGTGCAGGAATGGAAATAGAAGAAATAGCGAAATTTTTAGGGCACAGCAGTTTAGAAAGTACTCAGATTTACACCCACATATTAAGAGGTCAGGAGGAAGAAGATGAACTTTGAGAAATATTTACAACAACAAGAATTAGCCGAAAGTAGTATTAAAGGACATCTACAAAATCTAACTTATTTTAAAAGTTGGAGTAAAGAACAAGTACTAGATCCAGATCAAATCAATTACCGAGAATTACTAGGATATGTACAAGAAGAAAAACAACGAAACTTAGCACGCCATACGATAAATATTAAACTAGGAAGCATAACCAAATACTATGATTACTTAGTGAATCAAGGAGTCAGAGCAGATAATCCAGCAAAAAAACTAAGACTAAAAAAAGATACTCAAAAAGTATTACTAGACCAACTCAAACCTGAACAATTCCAAGTCATTTACAACACTTACAAAAACAAAACAAACTTCAGAGAAGCAAAACAAAAACTTGTACATCAAAGAAACTTAATCATCTTAGGGTTAATGATAAATCAAGGTGTACAAATCGGAGAACTAAAAAGACTAGAAACAAATCACATTGATTTTGACAAAGGAGAAATTTACATCCCAAGCACCAAAAGAAGTAATAACAGAATATTAAAATTACATTCTACCCAAATAATACCATTACATACTTACATTTTACAAACAAGAGAAAAACTAAATCTAATAGATGACTTTTTGTTTACAAGAAACCTAGTCAATATTCTGGGACATTTAATCCAGGAATTAAGAGGAATGTTTGAAGAAATAAGAAACCTACAACAAATCAGAGCAAGTGTAATAATGAACTGGATAAAACACCATAACATTAGAGAAGTACAATATTTTGCAGGACACAAACACATTAGTAGCACAGAAAAATACAGGCAACAAGAAGTAGAAACCTTACAAAAATCATTAGAGAAATATCATCCAATGGGATGAGCTAAACACAAATCCTCACAAAATAAAACCCAGTTTTTTGCAGAAAAGCAAAAAGCCCCAGTGTTTTATTTTGCTCCCCATCCACCGCACAAAAGCTTTTTCACAACACATTTTTTAAGCTTACCCAATAAACAGCATATTAGCGAAAAGCTAAAAAGCTGTTTTGCCATTACACAAAAATAAGTTGTAAAAAAGCAGCCAAAGCTAAGTAACATAATACGAGTTATGGGAGCTACCGCACAAAAAGGCTTGACACAAAACCAAAGTAATCCCATAACTAGTATTATGCTAAATAGCCCCTGCCCAAACGCTCTCGGTTTGCTTCGCAGCTTTTTAAGTTAAAGGTCTCCCACCTTTAAAATCTGGACATCAATTTTAGTGTAAAATAGATCACTAAAATTGTTGAATAAAAGGAAGTTGTTGCAAATCTATTTTTCACTAAAATAGATGCTCCTCTTGGAAGAAGGCGAGCAAACTGCAGAACTTCAAGTAAAGAGAAATTAGTTTTGCTCGAAAGACTACGATGAAAATTTATTAGGTAAATTTATTGCAAATAAAAATAACATGGCATTATTTAAGACTAAAGAGACAACTAAAAACTTATTTATAGGAATCCCAGAGGCTGAGGCAGAAGCGAATGTCAAGGCTAGAGTTAAATTAGAAGATGTTTTCTCTGATTATCTAGATGTAATACCTGAAATAGAAACAGAAAAATTTTTACTCGTAGGAAGGAAAGGTAGTGGGAAAACTGCGGTTGGACAACATTTATTTAAAAAAGCAAAAGTTGATCCTAATTATTTTTGTGATTTTGTTAGAAAAAGTGATATTGATTTAGAACATCTTGTTCAAGTTTCAATAAATGAAGGGCATGAGATAGAGAAGGAATTACTTTATAAGTGGATAATATTAACGAGAATCTTGAAATTAATAGTTCAAAATTATGCGGTTGAATCACACTCAGGAGTAAAGTTGCTAAAGAAGTTTTTAGATAAAAATTCAGGATTTATAAAACTTGATCGTTATGAAATTAAAGAGCAGATAACTGCTGGTGGATTTACGGTTTTCATAGAATTTCTGTCTAGATTTTTTAGAGCATCAGGGAATAAGACTTTTCAAATTAAAGGAGAAAAAGCACCATTCTACAAACTTATACCACACCTTGAGGATGCTATTTTAGATGTTCTGACTAGTGTTGAGGATAACGATAATTCTTATTTATTAATATTTGATGACTTAGATATTGAGTTCAAAGCAAATAAGACTGAATCAGTAGATTCTTTGTTGAATTTAATAAGAATTACAAAACATTATAATAACAACTTCTTTTCTGATAATGATATTAATGCGAAGGTTTTGTTGCTTTTGAGAAATGATATTTCCGATGTTTTAATTAAGAAGAGTGCTGACATGGCTAAAATATTTTCAAGTTATTCGATACCGTTAGTTTGGTATGAACATGATCTGTATCGAAGAGATGAAAACCTTTTAAAACTTAAACAATTTATTGATTCAAGGATTCTAAAAGCCCTTAATCAAAAAGGAATAAAAAATATAGAGAAAAATCCTTGGAACTATTTGATTGATGCTACAGATCAGGTTAATGAAACAAGTTTTAAGTATATTATTAATCATACGTTTTATAGCCCGCGGGATTTACTGCTATTATTTAAATCAATTCATAAGTTTAATTTTGAAATACCACTTCAGTTAAATGAATTAAATATTCTTATTGGCAAGTATGCAGAAGAAGCTAAGGGTGAAATCGATAATGCAATGGCAATTTATTTAAACCATGAAGAGATTGGAAATGTTTGGAAAGTTTTGAATGAAACCACGAAGCGGCAATGTTTTACTTATCAATTTCTTATTGAGAAAATAGCTGAACAAAAATTTGAATATGACCCTAGTTTTATTGTTCTTCTAATGTTTGAATATTCGTTAATTGGTAATAAACATTTAAATTCGAACAGAGTGGAGTTTAAGTACAGAGATGAGTTGATGGAAAATATTAAGTTGGATCAGAATATGGAATTGATAAATCATAGGATAGTTGGTATTTATTGTAAGAATCATAAAGCGTAGCTACCGTAAACGATAGGCTCTTTTAAGAATTAGTACTATTCTGAGTGTTGGGTCTAGGGCTATTTTACATAATTGCCTTATGGTGACAGGGATAAAAGGGAATGCTCCCATAAGATGCTGTTATGTAACTTAGCTTAGGTTTGTTTTGCTGTGTGTAAAGCTATTTCAGTACGATACATTAACCTCTCCTTAATAGATACTCCATAGATACTCCATAGTAAAGCCATAGATAGTTCATGGGAGTTCATGGGAAATCTTTTTAATAAAAAAAGATGGCTACTTTAGAGGCTAGTAAAAAACGTTCTTTAAAAAATTGTAATTGCAGTGATGCTGTTGAAGTTGGTGCTTTTGTAAAAAAAAGGATGAACTAAGAGACTCTTTAGGCAATGTCAGGGTAGTTATCTCAGATCGTAAGCTTTTAACACAAGCAGACAATTCTCAAACAACTATCCAAGCAGGAGATTATTTTATGCCAGAAGTGAAATCTTTTAATGATGTGTACCCATTTGGTATGACTATTAAAGATAGAAGTTGGTTTGATGCAGATGGTGCTTACAGATACGGCTTCAATGGTAAAGAGAAAGATTTAGCGTTGAACAACGAAGGGAATACCTTAGACTTTGGAGCTAGGATTTATGATGCGAGGGTAGCCAAGTTTTTATCTGTAGACCCTTGGGAGGATAAATATGCTTGGCAATCTCCTTATGCTTATTTTAGAAATAGCCCGATAAGTGTCGTAGATTTTAAAGGTCTTGGAGGAAAGGATAAAAGAGTTAAGATTGATAAAAAAAGCAAGACGGTTTCACTGGACTTAGAATATAAATTTGTACGAGATAAAGATATGACTGATGAAGGTTTTGCTGAGGCGAAAGCGGAATATCTGAAAACTGTAAAAGCTTCGTTTGGAAGTACAGCTAAGCATAAAGGTGAAGATTACAAGCTTAACACAAATGTAAGTGAAGGTGGCGGTAAAAATGCTATAACAGTATATTTTGATGAAACTTTAGATAGAAGCCGTGCTACAAAAAATGGTTCCGAACAGTGGATTAAACCTTCTGGAATTAGTAATAATGATGGTTTTCATGAAACATTACATAATTTAGGTTTGTCTGATAGGTATCATTACACTCAATCAACAACTAAAACAGGTAGAAATGTAACTAGTGTTTCAGATGCATATAATTCGATACCAATGTCTTTAACTCCTAAGCAAGACCCAGAACATATTGGACGAGAGAATCTTAATGCAATGGCAGGGTCTGGTACTTATCTTACCAGTAAACAGTGGAAGCACATAGTAGGAAGAAAAGCTGAGAAAAATTATAAGCAATATACTTTCATTTATAAAGCTGGGGGAACGGTAAGCGGACGAGCAATTACTGGTATTCGTGATAATGGGTCTTATAAGATTGGATTTTGGACGAGAAGTTCTGGCATACTTCAAGTTACAAAAGGGTTTGACTTGCATTACAATGCTGAAAATAAGAGTGGAAATGTACGTCTGGCAAAATCATTACTTTTGGGTAAAGAAAATAATGAGAAAAAATTACTTAAACCATATGAGGAACATTAAAATAATATTAATCATACTATTTTTTATTTCAAAAACTGCAAATAGTCAAAATGATGCTTCAATTGGAGATGTTGATAATACTTCAAATATAGCTTCGGTATTTATAATTGATTCTTTAAATCAAATAACAATATCATACGTATGTAAGGATTCTATAGTTTGTACAAATCAATTATTCGATTCAACATTTCTTAAATATAAAGATAAAAAAAATGTATATTTTAATATTCATTTAGGTAGGGAGAATCATGTTAGGGTAGAAGAGAATACGCTATCTAAATACGGTGAATTATCTTTTTTAGGAGTGGGGTCTCACTATAATTCTATTATTCTTCCTAATGATTTGAAGAAATGTGTGAATTTAGATACAATTCAGTTCGAATATTATAGCAAACCCCAACTTAGTGAGATTCAAGAAGTAATTTTTGAAGTGCCAAATTTAAAATGTTTTTGGATTCTTTTACCTCGAAAATGGGATGGAGAACGTGAGTTTCTGAAAAGTTTGGAAAGATTGATAGAAGAGAGTACTAGTCTTGAATCGGTTGTTATTTTAGGGACAAGAAAATATTGTAGGATTAAGAAAATTGCCAAGAAACAGAATGTTAATCTCCACTGGGAGTAAAGAGATGTAATAAGATATAACAACAAACCTCCTAAATTCTGGGAGGTTTTTTTATGTTCAGCTACG
>Ga0105356_10006483_pt1 | contig 10911 bp, 4 predicted proteins | sample GOMGulsemesocosm_3_FD_83502 | JGI IMG/M metagenome (GOLD analysis project Ga0105356, IMG submission 83502) | Methane-oxidizing microbial communities from mesocosms in the Gulf of Mexico - GOM9D Gulf of Mexico | ecosystem: Environmental > Aquatic > Marine > Cold seeps | place: Gulf of Mexico...
ATGCAACAAAAAAATGATGACTACCTGAGTCATATAGATAAAATGGATACCCAAGAAGTTTTACCAGATGTGTGTAAAGTGTTGGATTTTTTATCTGAAGAAAAACAAGGAATCGCATTAGGGTCTGCAAGTAAAAATGCACGTATGATTCTAAATAAAGTAAGTCTTATCAATCAGTTTGAAGTAATTGTAGATGGGAATGATGTCACCAAAGGAAAACCAAATCCTGAAGTATTTTTAAATGCTGCTACTGCATTAAACATAGAAAAAGAGCATTGTATTGTGTTTGAAGATTCGGTAGCCGGAATTCAAGCAGCCAATGCAGCAGGTATGATTTCTATAGGGATTGGAGCGGGATCAGTTTTACATGAGGCAGATTATGTTTTTAAGGATTTCAGGGGAATCGATATCGATTTTATTAAACAGTTAATTAAAGAATAAAAGTAATTGTCATTCAAGATGAAATGAAGAAGCTTTTCCAAAGAAGGCAACGCATTTCAAATCAAAGAAAGACTAAAAAAGAGAGAAGGATGAATCAAGATTATATAAAACCCGACAATTGGTCGATTATAGAAGAAGGATTTGATGAAAGTCGAGTGAAATCGTCAGAAAGTTTATTTAGCATAGGAAATGGAGCCATGGGGCAACGCGCTAATTTTGAAGAAGCGTACTCAGGAGCAAGCTTTCAAGGAAGTTATATTGCAGGGGTTTATTACCCAGATAAGACCAGAGTTGGTTGGTGGAAAAATGGTTACCCAGAATATTTTGCAAAAGTGTTGAATGCGCCAAATTGGATTGGCATTAATGTGCGTGTAAATGACCTGGATTTTGATTTACATACCTGTACAGATATTCAAGATTACAGGAGAGAATTAAACATGAAGGAAGGTTGGTTGTCTCGTAGTTTTAAGACTACCCTACCAAATTCAATTACAATTAAGGTTGAATCAAAGCGGTTTTTAAGTTTGGCGCATGATGAACTTGGGGCGATATCCTATCAAGTAACTCCTTTAAATAGTGCAGCCAAGATTAGCTTTCAGCCTTATTTGGATAGTGGAATTACAAACGAGGATTCGAATTGGGATGATGCTTTTTGGCACACATTACAGGTTTCAAGCTCAGGGAATCAGGCATTCATTGAAGCCCATACCATGAAAACAAACTTTCATACCTGTACTTTTATGCAGTCTGAATGCTTTGTTAATGGCGAAAAGAAATCGACCTATACAGAAACGAATGAATCTGAAACCAACGTGAGTTTTACATATTCGGCAGACGTTAAACAGGATGAAACCTATACCATTCATAAATTTGGTGGCTATGTAGTTGATAGAAACCATGATAAAAAAGAATTGGTTACAGTGGCTAAAGAGGCGCTTGCTATTGCTACAAAAAAAGGTTTCAATACCTTATTGGAAGAACAAAAAGAAGCTTGGGCTACTATTTGGGATATGGCAGACATTACAATTGAAGGTGATGTAAAGGCGCAACAAGGAATCCGTTTTAATATTTTTCAGTTGAATCAAACCTATCTCGGAAAAGACTCAGCCTTAAATATTGGTCCTAAAGGATTTACTGGAGAGAAGTATGGTGGAAGTACCTATTGGGATACAGAAGCATATTGTATTCCATTTTATATGGCTACAAAAAACCAAGAAGTTGCTAGGAATCTATTGAGTTATAGGTATAATCAACTAGATAGAGCTATTGAGAATGCTGAGAAATTAGGCTTTACAAATGGAGCGGCCTTGTATCCAATGGTAACGATGAATGGAGAAGAATGTCACAACGAATGGGAAATTACTTTTGAAGAAATTCATAGAAATGGTGCCATTGCATTTGCAATTTATAACTACGATCGATTTACTGGAGATTATTCGTATATCCCAGAAAAAGGATTGGAAGTGTTGATTGCTATTGCCCGTTTTTGGCAACAAAGAGCGACGTATTCTGAAGCAAAAAAGGAATATGTAATTCTTGGGGTAACAGGGCCAAATGAGTATGAGAATAATGTCAATAACAATTGGTATACCAATTATGTAGCACAATGGTGTATCAAATATGCCATTGAAAACATAGAGAAAGTAAAGACTGCGTTCAATGCTGATTATGTTCGAATTACTAAAAAAACAAATATTACCATAGAAGAAATTGGCAAATGGAAAGCTGTTGCAGATGGGATGCATTTTCCATATTCAGAAGAGCAACAAGTGTTTTTGCAACAAGAAGGTTTTTTAGATAAGGAACTTGTCCCTGTTGAAAATCTAGCAAAAGAACACAGACCAATTAATCAAAAATGGTCTTGGGATCGAATTTTACGCTCACCATATATTAAGCAAGCAGATGTGTTGCAAGGATTTTACTTTTTTGAAGATGACTTTACAACCAAAGAATTGAAAAAGCATTTTGATTTTTATGAGCCTTATACAGTTCATGAAAGTTCATTGTCTCCATGTGTTCATAGTATTCAAGCAGCCAAATTAGATAGAATGGAACAGGCGTATACGTTTTATTTACGTACTTCTCGTTTAGATCTAGATGATTACAATCACGAAGTAGAAGAAGGGTTGCACATTACCTCAATGGCAGGTACTTGGATGAGTATTGTTGAAGGTTTTGGTGGGATGAGAGTTAAAAATGATGTAATTTCATTTGAACCTAGAATTCCATCTCAGTGGAAAAGCTATTCTTTTAAAGTGAATTTTAGAAATCAAGTTATCAAAGTGAATGTATCTCAAAATGACGCAAGTTTTGAATTGCTTCAAGGATCGGAGTTGTCTATCGTAGTGAATGACAAAGTAGTGCATATAAATTCTAAAAACTTGGTAACCGTATAACGGTGCTTAAAATATCTTTTACAATGAAAAAAAATAGATTCTTTTTATATGTAAGTTTATTATTGTTCTTTGTTTCGTGTAAAGAAACGAATCAACAGAATGCTGATGTTTCAGAAGGTGTTTTGGTTAAAGAACTATTTGAAATGGAAAGAGTTGAACCGCCTAATTGGTGGGTTGGTTTTCAAAACAGCAAGTTGCAGCTTCTCGTAAAGTCCCCCGATATTACCAAGGCGGTACCTCATGTTTTTTATAAAGGAGTAGCTGTAGAAAGTGTATTAAAAGCGGATAGTCCAAATTATTTATTTTTGAATTTATCAATCTCTAAAGAAACCAAACCGGGAAAGTTTAACATTGTTTTTACCTTTGAAAATGGAGAAAAGAAAACACAGACCTATGAATTAAAGGCGCGTAAAAAAACGGCAGAGCGTTATGTTGGGTTTAACAGTACTGATGCCGTTTATTTAATAACTCCAGACCGTTTTGCAAATGGCGACCCTACAAATGATCAAATTGCCGGATTGTTAGAGAAAGAGGTCAATAGAAAGCATGATTACAAACGGCATGGAGGAGATATTAAAGGAATTACAAATAATCTTGACTATATTTCTGAGTTGGGGTTTACGGCAATTTGGCCAAGTCCTTTGCTAACAAATGACATGAAAAGTGGTTCTTATCATGGATATGCAATGACCGATTTTTATCAAGTAGATCCAAGATTCGGGACCTTAGCTGATTACAAAGAATTGGCGTCAAAAATGGCAGCTAAAGGAATGAAGTTGATCATGGATCAAGTTGCTAATCATTGTGGATTAGAACATTGGTGGATGAAGGATTTGCCATTTAACGACTGGGTGAATGATCAGGATAATTACGAAAAGAACAAGGAAAACTGGACCTGGGAAAAGACCAAAACATCAAACCACAGAAGAACCAGTAATCAAGATTCGTATGCTTCAGAAATTGATAAAAATGGCATGGCAGATGGTTGGTTTGTTGAAACAATGCCCGATTTAAACCAACGGAATCCATGTATGGGAACCTACATTACTCAAAATAGTATTTGGTGGATAGAGACCCTTGGATTGGGAGGGATTAGACAAGATACCTATCCATATCCAGATAAAGAATTTATGTCTAATTGGGCAGGGGCCATTATGAATGAATACCCAAACTTTAGCATTGTAGGCGAAGAATGGAGTTACAATCCATTGTTAGTTTCCTATTGGCAACAAGGCGCAAAAAATAAAGATGGATACCAATCGAATTTAACTTCTTCAATGGACTTTCCAATGCAATCAAATATTGTAAAAGCATTAAATGAAAAAGAATCTTGGGATACAGGTTTGGTGAAAATGTACGAAGGGCTGGCAAATGATTTTGCATACGCCACTCCAAAAGACATTATGATTTTTCCAGACAATCATGATATGAGTAGAATTTTTACACAGCTAAAGGGAAGTATAGAAAACACAAAAATGGCCTTGAGTTATCTATTGTGTTTGCCTAGAACTCCACAATTGTATTATGGCACAGAGATATTGATGGATGATTTTGAAAAACCTGGAGATCATGGGTTAATACGGACCGATTTTCCAGGTGGTTGGAAAGACGATGAAGTAAATGCATTTACTGGAGAAAAATTATCGGTAAAACAAAAAGGAATGCAAGAATACCTTCGTAAAGTATTGAATTATCGCAAATCTAGTAAAGCAATTCACGAAGGTAAAACGATTCATTTTTCCCCATTAAAAGGAACTTATTTCTTGTTTAGAATGCTAGATGGAGAAACGGTTGTTCATATAATTAATAAAAATGAGACGCCCATAGTTGTTGATTTAAAAAGGTATGCTGAAGTAGGACTGAATGGTAAAACGGTGAAAAATATTGTTACAGGAGAAGCTTTTGTTTGGAATGATAGTTTGTCATTGAAGCAAAAAGGAAGTCTGATTTTAACAACAAAAAAATAGTTTTAAAATGAAGAGAATTCTTTCTGTAGTAGCACTGTTTGCAGTATTTAACCTTTCATCTCAGATAACAATTGTTGTTGAAGAGTTGCCAAAAGGAACCCCTGAGAATGCATCAATTTTTATTTCAGGGAATTTTGAGAGTTGGTCAGGAGGGCAAAAAGCATATCAGCTAGAAAAAAAAGGCGCAACGCATTTCATAACATTCAAGGATCTTTCTAAGAATATACTATTTAAATTCACGCAAGGTTCCTGGAAAACAGGAGAATGTGCTATAGATGGTTCAAGTATAGAGAACCGATCTTATAAAATTAATAAAGCAAGAGATACGTTGCGCGTAAAAATTGCCGGATGGAGTCATTTAGTTACGCGTCAGAAAAAATCTACTGCAGCAAAAAATGTAACTGTATTAACCAAAGAATTTGAACTCCCAAATTTACATAGAAAACGGACAGTTAGATTGTATTTACCTCCTGGATATCACAAGTCTAAAGAATCATTTCCAGTGGTGTATATGCATGATGCGCAAAATATTTTTGATGAAGAAACTGCTAGTTATGGAGAATGGGGTGTTGATGAGACCTTAAACAAACTCTATAGAGATCAAAACGTAAAGTTGATCGTCGTTGGAATTGATAATGGAGAAAGTAAACGTTTAGATGAGTATTCTCCCTGGAAGAATAAAGTCTACGGGGGAGGAGAAGGAGATGATTATCTTAATTTCTTAGTGAATACCTTGAAACCGCATATCGATGCTAATTATAAAACATTAGCAGATAAAAAAAATACGGCAATTATTGGTAGTTCTATGGGGGGCTTAATTTCGCATTATGCGGGATTGAAGTACCCAACTGTTTTTGGAAAAATAGGCGTGTTTTCGCCGGCGTTTTGGTTTGCGCCACAAATAAAAGAGTACGCTAAAAAGCATGGAGGCTTAAAAGATACCAGAATGTATTTTTTAGCTGGAGGGAAAGAAGGAAGTAATACCGCCTATAATGAGATTAGTCAAACGGTAAAAGATATGAATGCAATGGTTAGGACCTTGAAGAATCAGGGTTTTACTCCAAGTAATGTAATATCGAAAGTGGTTCCAGAAGGAAAACACAATGAAAAACTATGGAGGACCAACTTTGAGGAGTCAATCCTATGGTTGTTTAAAAAGGACTTAAAAAAACGAACATTTGTTGGAACAGAAAAATTGAAAGACCAATTAAAGATTAGCGTTTCTGATGGAAGCTATGCGGTTAAATTTTATACTTCCACAATTGCAGAAACCACATTTGTTCCAAATGGACAAAATCAACAAGCGACTGCTTCACATGCAGTGGTATTACAATCGGGTTTGGAAAAAACGAGTTATAAAGAAACTGAAAAGGCGATTGTATTTAAAACTGAAAAACTATCTGTAGTTGTAAATAAATCGCCTTTTTCAATTTCATATTGGCATAATGGAAAAGAGGTAGTTTCTGAAAAAAATGGCTACCAACAGAATGATGCGTTTGAAAGCATCCAGTTTAATTTAGCACCGGATGAAGTATTGTATGGAGGTGGAGCAAGAGCATTGGGGATGAATAGAAGAGGGCATCGATTACAACTGTACAACAAGGCGCATTATGGCTATGAAACTGAATCTAAATTGATGAATTTTACAATGCCCCTTGTGATGTCGTCAAAAAAATACATGCTTCATTTTGATAATGCGCCGATTGGTTATTTAGATTTAGACAGCAGGAAGGATAATACGCTTACCTATGAAACAATTTCTGGGAAAAAAACCTATCAAATAATTGTGGGTGATTCATGGTTAGACTTGATTGATAATTATACCGATTTAACGGGGAAACAACCGTTGCCTCCTCGTTGGGCATTTGGTAACTTTTCTAGTAGATTTGGGTATCATTCGCAAAAAGAAACCGAGCAAACCATTGCTGAATTTAGAAAAGAGAAAATTCCTGTTGATGCCATTATTTTAGATTTATATTGGTTTGGAAAAGAGTTGCAAGGTACTATGGGGAATCTCGAAGTTTTTAAAGATTCGTTTCCAGATGTAAAAAAAATGACAGCTGATCTTAAACAAAAAGGAGTAAAAACCATATTTATTACCGAGCCTTTTGTGCTGACAACTTCAAAAAAATGGAAAGAAGCAGTGGCAAAAGAAGTGCTGGCAAAAGATAGTGTTGGCAATCCATTTACGTATGACTTTTACTTTGGGAATACTGGGTTGATAGACATCTATAATCCCAAAGGAAAGCAATGGTTTTGGGATATCTACAAAGAAATTAAGGCCTTGGGAGTAGATGGTTTCTGGGGAGATTTAGGAGAGCCAGAGGTACATCCATCGGCCTTAAAACATTTTACAGGAACAGCAGATGAAGTACATAATATTTATGGACATGATTGGGCACGCTTACTCTTTGAAGGATATCAAAAAGAATTTCCAAATGAGCGACCATTTATTTTAATGCGTGCAGGGTATTCAGGTTCTCAGCGATTCGGGATGATTCCGTGGTCTGGAGATGTGAATAGAACTTTTGGAGGTTTGCAATCTCAACCAGAAATTGCACTTCAAATGGGAATGCAAGGAATGGCCTATATGCATTCTGACTTAGGAGGGTTTGCAGGAGCAAATTTAAATGATGAGTTGTATACACGTTGGCTGCAATATGGAGTCTTTCAACCAATTTATAGACCGCATGCACAAGAAGAAGTGCCTAGTGAACCAATCTTTAGAGCACCAAGAACCAAGGCATTGGCTAAGGTATCTATAGAGTTGCGTTATAGGTTGTTGCCGTATAATTATAACCTGGCTTTTGAAAATAATCAAAAGGGAGCGCCTTTAATGAGGCCTTTGTTCTTTGCGGAGCCAGAAAACAAAAGTTTGCAATCAAATTCAGAAACTTATTTATGGGGGAACGACTTTTTAATTACGCCTATTACTTTTGCGAAAAAAAAATATCAGAAGGTCTATTTCCCTAAGAAAAGCAATTGGTTTGATTTTTATACGGATGAGAAAATTAAGGGAGGAGATACTAAAAACATTCAAACAGTAAAAGAATACATTCCCACGTATGTGAGAGGAGGGGCTTTTATTCCGATGACAAAAGTGATTCAATCTACCGTAGCTTTTAATGCCAATGAACTGATCTTACATTATTACCATGATGTTTCAGTTTTAAAAAGTGAAGGAACCTTGTATTTAGATGATGGGGCTACTGCAAATGCTTTTGAAAAAGAAAAATATGAATTGCTTGAATTTAAAAGCGCATTCAGTAAGACGGCTTTGATTGTTAATTTTTCTGCTCATACCGGGGTCAAGTATGCCAAGAATCAGAAAGAGATTCAGTTGATAGTTCACAACATACAACAAAAACCAACAAAAGTACTTGTGGCAGGTAGAGACATGGTGTTTACTTGGAATAAGGATTCAAAGAAAATGGGTGTTCTTGTACAATGGCACACAAAAAATAATAAAAAAATAGCAATACAATTTTAAAAGCATGAAGCAAATTTTTATAGTATTCATAAGTCTTATTGTTTTGTCTGGTTGTGATTCTAAAGAGGCAACAACAGCAAGCAATGTGCGACCTTTTGTATGGGAGGCTGCAAACGTGTATTTTTTATTGACAGACCGTTTTAATAACGGGGATAGGGCAAATGATGTCAATTTTGATAGAACGAAAGAAGCGGGGAAGTTAAGAGGTTTTGAGGGAGGAGATATAAAAGGGATTATTGAAAAGCTGAGAGAAGGGTATTTTACAGAGCTCGGGATCAACGCAATCTGGATGACTCCTGTGATAGAACAAATTCATGGAGGAACTGATGAAGGAACTGGGTTGACGTATGCTTTTCATGGATATTGGCCAAAGGATTGGACAAAAATTGACCCTAATTATGGTACAAAAGAGGATTTGAAAGAACTGGTTCGGTTGGCGCATGAGAAAGGAATTAGAGTGCTGTTTGATGCCATTATAAATCACACAGGTCCAGTAACCTTAAAAGACCCTGTTTGGCCGTCAAGTTGGGTGCGTACAGATCCACAATGTACATATAAAGATTCCGAAACAACCATTCCGTGTACATTGGTTAGAAATTTACCAGATGTAAAAACGGAAAGTAATGAAGCTGTTGAGTTGCCTCCGTATTTAGTTAAAAAATGGAAATCTGAAGGACGATATGATCAAGAAGTAGCTGAGCTGAACACATTTTTTGAAAGAACAGGCTATCCGAGAGCTCCGCGATTTTACATCATGAAATGGTTGACCGATTATATAACAGAATTTGGGATTGATGGATATAGGGTTGATACTGTTAAGCATGTAGAAGATACAGTTTGGCAAGAGTTTAAAAAGGAATGTGATGTTGCCTTTGACCAATGGAAAAAAGAAAACCCTAAGAGCGTTTTAGATGCGAATCCTTTTTATTTAGTGGGTGAGGTGTATGGATATGGGGTGCACACTAAGAAAGAATATGATTTTGGTGATAAAAAGGTGAATTATTTTGACAAAGCTTTTCAAAGTTTAATCAATTTTCAATTTAAATGGGATGCCAAACAGAAACCAATGGCAGAAGTATTTAAGTCGTATGCGCATATACTTCAAAATGACTTAAAAGGGTATGGAACGATGAATTATATCAGCTCTCATGATGATGGGCAGCCTTATGATGCCAAAAGAGAAAAATCGATATTGGCAGGGACATTATTGTTATTGTCTCCAGGGACTTCTCAAGTTTATTATGGAGATGAATCTGCTCGTTCTTTGGTTGTAAAGGGTACCGATGGTGATGCTACGTTGCGTTCTTTTATGAATTGGGAAGAAATAACCACCGCTGAAAAGAGTAGAAAAACATTGGCTCATTGGCAGAAATTAGGACAGTTTAGGAACCGGCATGTAAGTGTGGGTGTTGGAGTACATCAACAGTTATCAGAAAAACCCTATGTGTTTTCTAGAGTCTATGATCAACAGAATTATGAAGACAAAGTAATTGTTGGGTTGGAGCTAGCAAAAGGAAAGAAAAGTATTCCCGTAGGTGCACTATTTTCTGAGGGAGAATTCTTAAGAGATGCCTATACAGGAGTTGTTGCAAAAGTGATTAATGGTGAGGTCGAGTTAACGACAGAACAAACAATAGTATTATTAGAAAAAAAAGAATAATTAAATGAAGAAAACAATAGTAGTTTTAATTGGTTTACTTGCATTTTTTGCTTGTGAAACTGAAAAGAAAAAAGAAGCAAAAACGATTGCTCCAATTTCTAATCAAGTATTGGAGAATGCGGTAATTTATGAAGCGAATATTAGACAGTATTCAAAAGAAGGTACTTTTGATGCTTTTACAAAAGACATTCCACAGTTAAAAGAATTGGGCGTTAAAATTATTTGGTTGATGCCTGTTTTTCCTATTTCACAAACAAAAAGAAAAGCAACAGGAGGAGATTTTGCATCTAAAATTGAAGATCCTAAGGAGCGTGCAAAAGCGTTGGGGAGCTACTATGCTGTTTCAGATTTTAAAAAAATAAATCCTGAATTTGGAACTATTACTGACTTCAGAGAATTGGTAAAAGCAGCTCATGACAATGGCATGTATGTTATTTTAGACTGGGTGCCTAATCATACAGGTTGGGATCATACATGGTTAAAAACAAATCCTGAGTTCTATACAAAAAATTCAAAAGGAGAAATTACGGATCCGTTAAATGAAGATGGAACATCCGTGGGATGGGCAGATGTTGCAGATTTGAATTATGACAGTAAGGGAATGCGAACAGAAATGATAAATGACATGATGTATTGGCTGCAGCATGAAGCGGTAGATGGTTTTCGTTGTGATGTTGCGGGCTCTGTTCCGACAAGTTTTTGGGAAGAAGCAATTCCGAAATTAAGAGCTCAAAAGGATATTTTTATGTTGGCAGAAGCATGGGAGCCAGAATTGTTAAAAGGAGATTTGTTTGATATGGCATATGGATGGGATAGACATCACACCTTAAATGATATCGCAAAAGGAGTAGATGCTGCAAAGAAGTGGGATGAAAATTATGCAAAAGATGTTGCTCGTTACGATGCAAATGATATTTTAATGACTTTTGTAACCAATCATGATGAAAACTCGTGGAA
>Ga0105356_10006486_pt1 | contig 10908 bp, 10 predicted proteins | sample GOMGulsemesocosm_3_FD_83502 | JGI IMG/M metagenome (GOLD analysis project Ga0105356, IMG submission 83502) | Methane-oxidizing microbial communities from mesocosms in the Gulf of Mexico - GOM9D Gulf of Mexico | ecosystem: Environmental > Aquatic > Marine > Cold seeps | place: Gulf of Mexico...
AAACCGTACATTTGCACCTCAAATTTTGTAGATGAGTTTTTTAGAAGAAATACAACGTAGAAGAACATTCGGAATCATTTCGCATCCAGATGCAGGTAAAACAACTTTAACAGAAAAGTTACTACTTTTTGGTGGTGCTATTCAAGAAGCTGGAGCCGTTAAAAACAATAAAATAAAAAAAGGAGCCACTTCAGATTTTATGGAAATTGAGCGTCAACGTGGAATTTCGGTAGCTACTTCTGTATTGGCTTTTATCTACAAGGATAAAAAAATAAACATTTTAGATACACCAGGGCATAAAGATTTTGCTGAGGATACTTTTAGAACTTTAACCGCTGTAGATAGCGTTATTGTTGTAATTGATGTTGCCAAAGGTGTAGAGCCACAAACTGAGAAATTGGTAGAAGTATGTAGAATGCGAAACATTCCAATGTTGGTTTTTATCAATAAATTAGATAGAGAAGGGAAAGATGCTTTTGACTTGTTAGATGAAGTAGAACAAAAACTAGGATTGCGTGTAACTCCAATGAGTTTCCCTATTGGAATGGGATACGACTTTAAAGGGATCTATAATATTTGGGAAAAGAAATTAAATCTTTTTTCTGGTGATAACAAAACAACTATTTCTGAAGGATTAGAATTTAACGATCTTTCAAATCCAGAGCTAGATAACATTATTGGAGAAGCGGCTGCTGAAACTTTACGAGAAGAGATCGAATTGATTGATGAAGTATATCCAAAATTCAATCAACATGAGTATTTGAACGGTACACTACAACCTGTCTTTTTTGGTTCAGCCTTAAATAATTTTGGTGTCAAGGAATTGTTAGAAGCCTTTATTGAAATTGCACCAGAACCACAACCTAAAAAAGCAGAAGAACGCTTGGTAGATTCTAAAGAAGAAAAATTAACTGGGTTCGTTTTTAAAATCCATGCCAATATGGATCCAAAGCACAGAGATCGTTTGGCATTTATAAAAATTGTCTCAGGTGTTTTTAGAAGAAACGCTCCTTATTTACACGTTCGTAATGGTAAGAAAGTAAAATTCTCGAGTCCTAATGCCTTTTTTGCGGAAAAGAAAGAAATTGTTGACGAATCTTTTCCTGGAGATATTGTTGGAATCCACGATACAGGAAACTTTAAAATTGGTGATACATTAACAGAAGGAGAAGTTTTAAATTTTAAAGGGATCCCTAGTTTTTCACCCGAGCATTTCCGTTATGTAAATAATGCCGATCCGATGAAAGCAAAACAATTGTACAAAGGATTGGATCAGTTGATGGATGAAGGTGTTGCACAGCTGTTTACTTTAGACATGAATGGCCGTAAAATTATTGGTACTGTTGGTGCCTTACAGTACGAAGTTATCCAATACCGTTTAGAACACGAATATGGTGCGAAATGTTCTTACGAAAATCTACAAGTTCACAAAGCGTGTTGGGTAGAAGCTGAAGATGAAAAAAGTGATGAGTTCAAAGAATTCAAAAGAGTAAAACAACGATACTTAGCCAAGGACAAACAAGGTCAATTGGTGTTTTTAGCAGATTCTGCATTTACCATACAAATGACACAAAGTAAATTTCCAAACGTGAAGTTGCATTTTGTGAGCGAATATAAATAAAGAAAATGACCCAGGTTAAAGTTAAGAACCAATATGGTAGTACAGCGAAACTGAAGTGCTCTTTTATAAAAAAGAAAGCCTTCCTTTTTATGTTGCTACCCCTGTGTTTCTTTTTTTATGGACAGACTTCTTTTTCACAAGAAAACATCACTACTTTAAAAGGAAAAACAGTAAAAAATACTGTTCGTTTAAATTTTATCCCGGTACAAATGCCTACCGATTTTGATGCTCAATTAAAACCTACAATGGGACTAATGGGCTTACATTACCAAATACCTATAAATAATTGGCTGTATGGTGGTGTTGGAATGTATGCTGCTGCTACTGGAGATCAAGGTGGCTTATTTACTTTAGGCATTGAGCTAGGTATTAACAAACAGGTATATAAGAACTTCTATTTAGATGCCAATTTTCACTTTGGTGGTGGCGGTGGATATCGCTATTTAATAAATGATGGCGCTTTTATCAATCCTAATATTGGACTGCAATACAAGCAAGAAAAATTTAGTTTTGGGCTACAATACAGTCATGTGAATTTTTATTCTGGAGAAATAAAAAGCAATTCCTTTTCTTTCTTTATTGAAATACCTAGTGTTTTAAAATTCACCGATTACAGCAATGCTCAAAAAAACTTTGTAAGCACAAACCTATCAAAAGATCATTTTTGGAAAGCTCCAGTAACCAAAAATGTACAGCAAATACGTTTTGATTTCTTTAAACCTATTGGAAACTCTAGAAAAGACAATGCAAACAACCAAGAACCGTTAACAGAAACCTTGGCCGTTTTAGGATTTGAATATCAAAAATACATCAGCAATACTACTTTTGTATTTGCACATACAGATGCAATATACAAAGGATTGCGCGCTGGTTTTATGGATTTATTTTTCGGAGTAGGATACCATCCATACCAAACTAAAAACATTCATTTATTTACAAAATTTGCCATGGGCGCTGCTGGTGGTCGTGTTGCACCAGAAGGCGGATTAATGATCTACCCAAGTGCAGGAATTGATCTTAAAATATCCAATAAAATTGCACTAAGCTCACATGCTGGATATTACAGAGCCATCGCTGGTGATTTACAAGCCTATACTCATGGACTTGGTGTTAAATACCTAGGCTTTAACGGGGGTACTGAAAACCACACTTCTTTTACAACGCAAGGCATTCGAATTGGCATACAAAACCAAACCTATTTAGACATCTTAAAAACTGACAGTCCAACTACCGATTTGCAGTTACTTGGACTACAAATCAACTACGATTTAAACAGTACTTTTTACCTGATTGGTGAGGTGGGTTTTGCTTATGATGGAAAATCTGGTGGTTATGCGCATGGAATGGCGGGAATTGGCGTATACTCTCCCTATTTTATAAAAAATAAAGTAAGAGCTCATTTCGAAGCAATGGCGGGAGCTGCTGGTGGTGCTGGTGTAGACACTGGTGAAGGAATTGTAATTAGACCTTCATTTGGATTGAGCTATAAACTTACAAATACTGTATCTTTGCAATCTTCAATTGGGAAGTTTATCAGTCCTTTTGGGGAATTAAAATCAACAAATATAACTTTTGGATTAAGTTTTGGCTTGGCCACTTTATCTGCAAGTAACTAATAGAAATACAAGAATAAATAATACACTTATGAATAACGGAATCTATGCTAAATTCAACACCAACAGAGGTGAGGTTTTAGTAAATTTAGAATTTGAAAAAACTCCTGGAACTGTTGGAAACTTTATTGCTTTAGCAGAAGGAAATTTAGAAAATGAAGTTAAACCTCAGGGAACTCCATATTATGATGGATTGTCTTTTCATAGAGTCATTTCTGATTTTATGATTCAAGGAGGTTGTCCACAAGGAACTGGAACAGGAAACCCTGGATATAAATTTGATGATGAATTTCATCCTGATTTAAAACACGATGCACCAGGTAAATTAGCAATGGCTAATTCGGGACCAGCAACTAACGGATCTCAATTTTACATTACACATGTTCCTACACCATGGTTGGACAATAAACATACTGTTTTTGGTAGCGTTGTTGAAGGACAAGATGTTGTTGATATCATTTCTCAGGGAGATGAATTAACTTCTTTAGAAATTATTAGAGTTGGAGAAGCTGCAGAGAACTTTAACGCTATTGAAGCTTTTAGAACTTTTGAAGGATCTAGAGCTAAGCGTGAAGAAGAAGAATTAGCAAAGCAAAAAGAATTGTTAGATTCAGTTGCTGCCGGTTATGACGAAACTGCTAGTGGATTGCGATACCAAATTTTGCAAAAAGGAACAGGAAAACAAGCAACTAAAGGTGCTACTGTTTCTGTACATTATAAAGGTCAATTGTTAGACGGAACTGTATTTGATTCTTCATACAAACGCAAGCAACCAATTGATTTTGCTATTGGTGTTGGACAAGTAATTGCTGGTTGGGATGAAGGAATTCAATTATTGAATGTTGGCGCAAAAGCTCGTTTGGTAATCCCTTCTCATTTAGCCTATGGAGAAGCGGGTGCTGGTGGTGTAATACCCCCAAATGCTACGCTTATTTTTGATGTAGAATTAATGAATGTGAAGTAACATTTATGTCAGATATAAAAAGCACTCAATTTGAGTGCTTTTTTGTTTTTAAATCCGTTACATTTACCATTCTAAAACCTGAAATTCTTATATGAAAATACAATTCATACACAGAAAAACAAAAGAAATTATTACAGAAAACCCACCTGCTGAAGGCTTATTAAAGTTTCTATATGACAATCCTTTTGGAAGAACCACTGTGTTACCAATTGCGAAACGTAAGTTTATATCTGAATATTATGGTAAAAAAATGTACAAACCTTCTTCTACAAAAAAAATTGAAGGCTTTGTAAAACAATTAAATATTGACATGTCTGAATCTGAAAAACAAATTTCAGAATTCACTTCTTTCAATGATTTTTTCTATCGGAAATTAAAATCATCTGCAAGACCTATTGAAAGTGGTTTTGTTTCTCCAGGGGATGGGAAGCTAATTGCTTTTGAAAACATTTCTGATGTCGACCACTTTTTTGTAAAAGGAAGAAAATTTATACTTGCAGAATTTTTAAACAACATCGATTTAGCCAATAGGTACCAAGATGCATCTTTACTAATTCTTAGATTAGCTCCAAATGACTATCACCGTTTTCATTTTCCTTACAGCGGAACTCCTTCAGAACTAACAAAAATAAAAGGAAGCTATTTCTCAGTTTCTCCTCACGCATTAGCACGTAACTTTACCAAAGTTTTTTGTGAAAACAAACGTGAATTTTGCACCTTGAAAACTGAAGACAAAGGGGATGTTATTATTGCCCCAGTTGGCGCAACTATGGTAGGAAGTATATTAGAAACATACACTCCAAATCAAAAAATTAACAAAGGAGACGAAATGGGCTACTTTGCCTTTGGAGGCTCTACAATTGTTTTATTAGTTCCTAAAAACAAACTAAAAATTGACTCTGACATCCTTGAGAACACAAAAAACAATATGGAAACTTTTGTTCAAATGGGTGAAAAAATAGGGTACTAAAAAGCATGCTAAATGAATGCTTTTTTTTTGCAAAAAATATAATATTAATTCCTGATTCTCAACAACTCGGCTTCTAAAGCTTCTTTGGCATTAATTGCTTCTGTAGATAGTGTAGTCCCTATTAAGTTTGAATTTTCATAAGCATCAGTTGACAGCTTATAAAATTCTTCAGTTCCCGTTTCATATTTAATAAGCTTATAGGATGCATTTCTAATTGCATATCCAATTCCGTTGTTTGAGATTTCTGTATAGGCATATGTTCTAGAAGGTGCGCTTGAGCTTGTAAACAATGGGTAAAAGCTAGTGCTATTTTCTTTTCCTGAACTTGATACTCCTGCTATTGAAGCGATCGTAGCAAATAAATCTGTAGTAGAAATCAATGCAGCTTCTTGTTCATTCGTTCTTGTTACTCCAGCTCCAGACACTACCATGGGCACATTAACACCACCTTGATACAAAGAGTTTTTAGATTTCGATCTACTATACGGACTCTGAGTTACCTTATTTGGAGTGCCATTATCACCAATAAAAATAATGACTGTATTTGCTTTTTCTTCTGCAGTTAAACTATTCAAAAATCTTCCTATTTCAGAATCCATTGCTTCAATTGCCGACATGTAATAAGGCGTTGGGTCTGCTTCAATACTTGCAGCATCAGTTGGTAAGCTTCCTTGTGAATGCAAACTTGTTGGCGCTAAATGAAACGGAGTATGTGGTGCATTAAATGCCAACCACAAAAACCAAGGTTTATCCTGTTTATCCACCCAATCAATTGCCAAATCTGTAAATTTTGAAGTGGTATATTCTGTAGAGTTGCTGGTATTCCCATCCTCTGTTAAGTTCCAATTTGTATAACTTTGAACGCCTCCAGTTAATAATCCTGCATAATAATCTATACCCATCGTAATAGGATCTTCTGCTGTATTTGATAAATGCCATTTACCTATAATGGCACTTGCATAAGCATTTGCCGTTCCATTGTTTAAAAACCGTTGAATGGAAGTTTCTGTTGTATTAATTGTATTCCCTACTTCTAACACACCAGTTTTACTTCCATATTTACCTGTTAAAATAGAAGCCCTGGTTGGAGAACAAACTGGATATGACCACAGGTTTTTAAAAGTAAGCCCAGTATCCATCATTGCTTGTAAATTTGGCATATTAGGCTTGATGGTTCCTTCTGGAAAATTAGGGGTTGCATCCAAGCCCATATCATCGGCAATCACCAACAATATATTTGGTTTACTTGAAATTGGATCTGTTGGCGTATCAACGTCATTTACCTCAACATTTGATGAGCTACAACCGCATAGTAATGCAAGCACTCCACATAAAATAAATTGTTTTTTAAAACTCATATAAATCGTATCTACTTTGTAAATATAACAGGTCAATCGCTAAATACCCTACTTTAAATTTAATTATCTTTACTTTTTTGTAACAATTCGAACTAACATAACGTCTAACTGACCAGTTAGTCACGCATTCAAAACTTACTTAATTTTATGAAACGTATTTTACTTCTTCTCTCAGTAATTCTTTTAGCATCCTGTGGTGGTTCTAAAAATAGCAAAGAATTTATCGAAACTGTTAGTGGTGATTATTTATTTAATGCAAGTGAAACAGTTGGAGTAACTTTTAAAGAAGGCAAACTCTATGTTCGATGGAGAGGGAAAGATAATATTGAGCCTTTAAAAATTAACGACAGTACATTTTACATTCAAGAAATGAACGAAAAATTTATTTTCATGAAGCAACCCGACACCCATATTCTTCTCGCAAAAAAAAGAGAACATGACGGTATTACCATCAAGTTTCCTAAAATGGCAACGGGACAAAAAACACCAAATGAATATTTTAACAACAATCAAATTGACAAAGCTATTGAAGGGTATCGATTTATAAAAAAGAACAACCCCAATAGTAGAAGCGTGAAAGAAAGTAATTTAAACAATCTTGGGTATAGAGCTTTGCGCAAAAAAGAATACGACAAAGCAGTTAAAATATTTAAATTAAATTCGGTACTATATCCAAAAAGCGCGAACACTTTTGACAGTTTAGGAGAAGCATACCACAGAAACAAAGATTCTGCAAACGCGATAATCAGTTTCAAGAAAGTATTGGAACTAAACCCTAAAAGTAAAAGAGCCAAGCAATACATCAACGAACAATTTTTAGACTAGTTTGGAACATCTAAAATATCCCATCGGACAAGTAAGCATTCCAACACAAATAACAAATGTGCATATTTCCAGATGGATTTCTGACATTGAAAACTTCCCTAACAAATTAGAAAATCTGGTTAAAAATTTAACTGAAGATCAACTAAACACTCCATACCGATCGGGTGGCTGGACCGTTAAACAAACCATTCATCATTGTGGAGATAGTCATGTAAATAGTTATGTTCGTTTTAAATGGACACTAACAGAAAACCACCCCACTATAAAAGCCTATTACGAAGCTCGTTGGGCTGAGCTGTTTGATACAAAAGAAGCTCCTATAGCACTCTCTTTAAATTTTATAAAAGCCTTACACGCAAAATGGGTGTACTTGTTAAAAGGATTGACAGCAGAAGATTTAGACAAGACATTTATTCACCCAGAAAGTGGAGATTCAGTTTCCTTAAAAAAGAATATTGGTATTTATGCTTGGCATTGCAACCATCATTATGCTCACATCGAAAACCTAGTGCTTCGCAATCATTGGAACTAACATTTTTTCATATCTTTAGAATTCTAAATTCTACTTATGAAAACTGCTCAACAATGGTTTGATGAATACGCAATAAGCCATCAAAACGAAACGAATAAAGCACTACACTATATTTGCGTGCCTGCCATATTTTTTAGTGTCATTGGCCTACTATTGAGTATTCCTGCGACGCTATTGGAAAACACTTTTGGGCTGTACAATCCATTGATAGAAAATTGGGCCGCAGTCATTACAGTTCTTATATTGTTCTTCTATGCGCGTTTAGGGTTTTGGTATTTTGTACATATGTTATTGCTTAGTACCATGAGCATTATAGGCAACTATTGGTTAGGTAGTTTTGGGAATTTAACATTCATTTCCTTCGCTATTTTTGTGATTGCTTGGATTGGTCAATTTTACGGACACAAGCTAGAAGGGAAAAAACCATCCTTTATAAAAGATGTACAATTTTTGTTAATTGGCCCGCTTTGGGTACTTAAAAAACTAGTAAAATAATGGCTGATGAAATTACATTTGAAGACTTTTTAAAAGTTGATATTAGAATTGGAACAATTATAGAAGTTAACGATTTTCCCAAAGCACGTAAACCCGCCTATCAATTACGTATTGATTTTGGAGGCTTGGGGATTAAGAAATCAAGTGCTCAGATTACTGACTTGTACAAGAAAGAAGATTTATTGAATCGTCAAATTTCTGCAATTGTAAATTTTAAACCTAGACAAATAGCCAATTTCATGAGTGAATGTTTGGTATTGGGACTGTATAATGAGGACGGAGATGTTGTTTTACTAAAAGCTTCTTCTGAAATTAAAAATGGTGAACAAGTGCGGTAATCGTATTTCAAGAAGATTGCCCTTTTCAACAAACAAAAGAGCTGTAAGAATTAACCAAATTACAGCTTATATCTAATTATCTGGATTGTTCAAAATTACCAACGCTGCAATTACTCCAGGAACCCATCCACAAAGCGTTAATAAAAAAACAATCACAAAAGAACCACAGCCTTTACCTAATACTGATAATGGCGGAAAGAAGATGGCTAATAAAACTCTTAATAAACTCATAGTATTTTTAAAATGTTGACATCTATATGACGAACATTATTATGAAATGTTACAACAAAAAAGCGTCAAAATAAAAAAAGCTATTAAGCATACCTTTAAAAAAATATGCATCTGCAAAAAAACATTTGCAAATTTGCGCGATTAGGCTCAATAGAGTTCTCTTCTTCACATCTCTGAAATTCTGAAATAATTGGTCCTAAAAAAAAGTAGTAAAAAGTAAAATGAATTACTCTTTACTACTTTATTAGTATTGAAAGTTTGCTTTTTCGAAAACCAATTAATTACATTGAACTACTAAAGAAAATAGCATTCATTAGCAACTTATTCGTTCCGTACCAAAAAGCTCTAAAATTAGTATTGTCTGTAAACACAACCACTTTACCCCTACCGTTCCTTTGCACTTGAAAAGGAACCGTATTCTTCAATTGCTCTAAGTTTTCTTCAGATATATAACCTGCCAATAAAGGATTGCTTGTATACTGAATGGGATTATTGAAGTTTCTTTTATTAGGTTTTACAAAAATAGTGGTATTTCTAAACATGGCCAACTGATCATTTTTATATCCAAAATTAATAGGATGTGACAAATCTAACTTTGTATTAAAAATGGCTCCACCAATCACCTGTGCACCAGACTGCAAACTTCTATTCTCAAAAGTAACAGCATGTGTAATTGCTTTCTTTTTATTAAATTCTAAAGAAATAAACTTTTTTGATGCCATCCAATTTGTAGCATACCGATTACCGATTAATGTATCTCCATTTTTAACCCATGTTTTTAATTTAGACTCTAATGCTTTGTCTACAGAACCGCCATTTGCAATAATGGTAGTATACTTACTTAAGTCTACCCTACTCGCATACGACACATCTAACTTGGTTATTTTCATTTGATACCGAGTATCAAACAAATGCCAGATTTCGCCAGCATCATAACTTGAAAATCTTCCTCCTACCAAAATAGCCACTTTTTTTGGTGCCACATTTCTAAAGTTGTTAGAACCTAAATCTGTCCCGTCATTCAAGCCCGTTTTTGTCCCGTTTATCTGTAAGTAACTCTCTTTTGCTACTTTTTCTAAAAAGACAAATAAGTCTCTAGCATTCAAGTTTTGATTCTGTACAGGCACAAAAATAGTTCCGTAATCATATGAAATCCCGTCATTCTTAAACTGCTTCATCGAAACCTTTGCTCGTACTCCTTTCGCTAAAATTGCATTCAACGCTTTTGGTGCATAGTATTCATTCCAAGGCATTAAATATCCGTAGTCACTTTTGTAAGAAACACGTCCTTTTGGCAATGTTAAATTAGTCACCTCTTTACCAATTCTATTGTTGGAAATATTTCTTTCATAATCCAAATTAAAAGCCAATGGAAATGTCCACGCAGAAATATCATAGAACAAACTGTCTTGAAATGAAGTTCTTTTTTGGAACATCGCTTTTACCAGACGGCTGTTCTTTTGATCCATCGGAATTACATAACTGTATCCTTTTTTATAGTTTTTTCCTTTTGATGTAAAATCAGATTTCACCTCATTGAATTTGATATTGTGTCTTTTTAAAATCTCTGCTAAATGATATGTTTTTGCAGCATCTTTTTCGTCACCAAAAACAATGGCTTTTGATTTTACCGACTCTTTTTTTGCATTTTTATAAAAACGTTGTTGGTATTGTTTAATTTTTACGCGCATGCTGCTTGCAGCTTCTAAGGTAGAAAGTGCTGCCGTAAATTGATTGCGAATAGTAAAAGGAAATGTCAACACCCCATTTACTGTTTCTTGAGCATGACCTCTAGAAGATCCTTGTTCAAACAAAATCCCAATACTTCCATTTACATCTGGAAATGTTGAACCTTTTCCGTAATAAAAATCGTCAAAACTTTCTTCAGAATAATATAAAGAACCTATTTTATCCAATGCTTTTGCATGGTAGGTTGCAATCTCTTTAGTTAAATCTTGGTT
>Ga0105356_10006487_pt1 | contig 10906 bp, 12 predicted proteins | sample GOMGulsemesocosm_3_FD_83502 | JGI IMG/M metagenome (GOLD analysis project Ga0105356, IMG submission 83502) | Methane-oxidizing microbial communities from mesocosms in the Gulf of Mexico - GOM9D Gulf of Mexico | ecosystem: Environmental > Aquatic > Marine > Cold seeps | place: Gulf of Mexico...
AAAACATGATTTGGATAGTTGTGGTGATGATTACAAGCTTACACAACTACTACAAAATGCGATGCAAGCAAATGACAATTCATATTCATCGAATGTAAAAACTTGGTTAAGAAAATCACCCGATGAAGTTTTTCGCAGTGTATGTCTAGAATATTTAGCATTTTGTGATTTATTAGATGAAAACGACGTCATTTTGGGATTGCGAGATAATGAATTTATAGTACGTTCAACTGCATTAGATTATGCAGAAAAATTTCCTAGTAATCTAATTACTACAGAATTAGTTAGATTGTTGTATGAAGAAAGTGATGATTTTATAGTTGCTTGGGCACTGGTTGAATTATCAATAAATGAATATGAGGATCAAAAGCTACTTGTAGCTATAAAAAATAAATGGGCTGAAAGTCAAATAGTTCAAGCATCAGTATTATTTCATCGGGTGTATGTTTATAGTGAAATAGAGTATTTAGGAAAATTTCTTCATTTTATAAAGTCGGATGATCACTTAACAAGAGCATTAATTGTTAATTTGAGTTTATGTTTGTCTAATCTCGAAAACGATTCAAAAATTATTTCAGTTTTAGAAAATGCTCTAGCAAGTGAACCAATGGAATCATTAAAGGAAGCCATAAGTGGTAGTTTAGTAGAGTTAAAAAGCTAGAATAAAAGTAAGCGGTGATTTAACCCCACCTATCAATGTTCATGGGCTTCTAGAATAATAATCTCACGATCTATTAATTGAGATTTACATGACAACAGACCAAAAAATTGAACACTGGCAGTCAATGTTCGACTCGCAACGTGACAGTGGATTGACCATTGCAAGTTTCTGCCAACAACACAAAATCAATATATCAACCTATTATGCTTGGCGAAAAAGATTGGCTGGAGCAGAGCAAGAAACTAAGCCAAATAGTCAACGGCTCGTCCCATTATTCGTCAATGACCCCGTGGCGGAGCAGAGCTCACCACTATTACTAACAACCCCACGCGGTTTTCAGCTCGCCTTTGATGAATCGTTGCCCACACAAAAACTTCACGACATTTTAAGGCTGCTTAAATGATTAGCCCAACGCAAGTGTATCTCGTCACTGGGATTACTGACATGCGAAAGTCGATCAATGGTCTATCAGCTATCGTCGATAATGAGCTGTTACTCGATCCATTAAGCAAAGCATGGTTTGTTTTTTGTAATCGAGGACGCGATAAATTAAAAATATTATTCTGGGATACCAATGGGTTTTGGCTTTATTATCGCCGACTAGAGCAAAGCCGTTTTCAGTGGCCTCAATCTGATGAGACGCCCTGTGCAATGCACATCGAAGAGCGACAACTTCAATGGTTGCTCTCAGGGCTGCCGGTGACGAACAGCACCAAGCATCATCGATTGACAGGTCTGTCAGTGATGTAATTAACGCGATCATTTTTGGGGCTTGAACGATCTTCCCACTGTGTCATGCTTAGTATCAATGACGACAACTAAGCCCATTTAACGTGACTAAAGAACTTTCTATTGAGCAGCTTCAAGCGCTAGTCAAGCAGCTAGAACGAGACAATAAGTCGTTACTTAAAGACAATGGAAAACTCAAAAAAAACGCTAAAGAAATGAAGCATCAAATCGACTTGCTTATCAGCAAGCTCAACCTGAGCAACTCAAAACGGTTTGGGAAACAAAGTGAAAAGGCCCCTCGCGGCACGTTCAATGAAGCCGAATCGACAAAGTCAGCCACAGAGCCTAAACATCACAACAAAGGTAAACAAAACCTGCCTGAGCACCTAGAGCGTGAAGAGGTCGAGCATAAGCTTGAGAATACTAGCTGCGATTGTTGTGGTCATCAGATGCATGTGTGCGGGAGTGAAGAAAGCGAACAGATTAAAATCATTCCGGCAAAAATCAGCGTCATTAAACACAAACAATTAAAGTATGCCTGCCGTGAATGTGAGCATACCCAAATCAAAAACAAAGTCGTGACGGCGAGCAAACCAATGCAACCCATCCCACGCAGTATTGCTAGCCCTGAAACGTTGGCAGCTGTTGCTACCGCGAAATACTGCGATGCTCTGCCACTATATCGCCAAGTAGAGATATTTAAGCGCGGCGGGCTAGATATCTCGCGCGGCACATTGGCAAACTGGTGTGTTAAATCCGGTGCCATTCTCAAGCCGCTTATTGAAGCTATGCAGCAACACTTAGTAACCCAACATAGCTTATGCGCCGATGAGACACGCGTGCAAGTGCTAGATGAACCTGACAAGTCGGCAACGAGCCAATCTTACATGTGGGTATATCGTAGCAATGAAGTCAGTAAAGAACCTGTCGTTATTTATGACTACCAACCAGGGCGTAGCCGCAAAAAATTAACCTCATTCTTACAGGGCTTTGAAGGTTACCTTCAATGCGATGGCTACAGCGTTTATGATAATGTCGAAGGGATGTTGCCCGTTGGCTGCTGGGCACACACTCGGCGAAAATACGATGAAGCGTTGAAAGCGGAAAAGAAAAGCAAAGGCAGAGCGCATAAGGCCATCAGCTTTATTAGCAAGCTATACCAAATTGAAAATCAACTCAAAGCCAAAGGTTTATCGGTGGTTGAGCGCTATCAATTACGCCAAGACAAAGCGCGTCCAATACTCGATGCTTTTAAGTTATGGCTTGATGAGACCAATGAAAAACTGACCAATAAAAGCTATATTGCCACTGCGGTTAAATACACCCTTAATCAGTGGGAAAAGCTCATCCGCTATATTGAGGATGGCGAGCTAGGCATTGATAACAATATTACTGAGCGGGATATCAGGCCATTCACCACAGGCCGGAAAAACTGGATGTTCTGTCAATCAGTTAAAGGCGCTGAGGCGAGCGCGGTGCTTTATAGTATCGTGATGACCTGTCGCGCGAACGACATCAATCCGTATTATTACTTCCTCCACTTGTTCAAGGTGCTACCAAACTTTAATGACAAATCAGACTTAACGGCGTTAAAACCGATGAAAATACAGCTAGATTACGCCTCAACATTTGCGTAACTACTTAGATGCGCGCTTACATAGCTATTGAGGTAAGCGGCATAGTCATCCATCAAATCTAAATTAACGTAGTCAATCGTACTGATGTTGTGCTCTTGGCACCAAATAATGAACTTTTTAAGGCCTCCTCGCTTATTGCGAACGGTATCTGAGCTTTGACCTTTGGCAAGACAAAGCTCTAGATAATACTCTACACAAGGCCAAAAGTGCTTAGTGGTAGGTTTGTCCATGAATTAATTCCTTCGCAAAAGTCATTCCTGAATCAACAAATGCTTTCGGCTCTGGTTTATGCCAGTAAACAATCGCTTTGTCGCCACCTCGGATGCGACCAATTCGGTAGCCCGTTGCTGAAACAATATGGCCATCTTTAATAGTTGGAAAGACAATACAACCACGGAATAACTCATGACCGCTTGAGCGAACTAAGCCACTTCGTTGTAAGCTGCCACGAATAGCAGCACCTTCAGGCGTGCGACACTTAGGAATGCACTTCCCCAAGGTTCGGTCACAAAAACCAACATCATCAATATGCTGAGTATGCTCTTCAAATAAGCAATTCATGTGAACAAATTGCTGGGCAATATCACTGCATGCAAACTGACGCTGATAATGCTCAAACGCTTGCTGTATATATAAATCATCAAGGTTAATCTGACCTAAAACACTTAGATAGCTTTCGTTACTTGTTAGCATTTTTGCCTCCTTGCTGAGCATTAATTTTGCGAAATGAATCTCTGCCTTGCTCGAAAGTGTATTTGAATTTCGTATGACCGATACGGTCAAAGATAGAATCTCCAATGTATTGTTCACCAACGGCCTTATGCCAATCGCCTACATCAAATTGAGAGGTGATAACCCAAGACCCATTACCTTCTCGCTCTTCTACCAAATTAAATAACAGTAAACGCTCTTCATCTGTTAATGGCGTTAAGCCCCAATCATCGACTATCAGTACAGCCATTCGGTTAAGCTTTTTAATATATTTATCTGTATCACCATTAAGCTCTGCCTCAACCAGTGATTTAATGAGGTGACGATACTTTAAAAATTTAACTTTAAAACCTTTATTAATAGCGCCATTACCGACCGCAGAAGCCGCAGTGGTTTTACCCAAGCCGGAAGCACCGATGAGCAATATATTTTGCATATTAACTACCCATTCACATGAGCCTAACACTTGGATATCATCAAGAGAGAATGGTGACGCATCATTTATAGGTAAGTTTTCTAACATAGCTTGCGGCCATTTTAAGGCAGCATTTTTTCGAGCAAGGCGTTGCGAATTTTCAAATCGTGACGCTAATTGAATATCAAGCAGCTCTTCAAGTGCTTTATCTAAAAGCTCTCGTTCTATATCGTGATTTTCAGCGATTTGCTCATAACCACTCATAGCGGCGGATAATTTCAATTGCTGAAATTTCTCGGTTAATTGCGGACTGATCATGTGACCTCCTAATGCGAATTGTAATAATCAGCACCACGAAGGTGCTTATTAGAAAAAGGAATTTGAACTAATGTATTAGCGTCACTTAAATCTATTTCGTAAGCTTTGCTTGAGATAACATCTCTTAATCGTGTTGGTGACATTTGGTTATATTGAGTAGCAAACTCACAGGCTTTTTCAAATTCTTCATTGGATAAGTTAGAAGACTCAGCAATTTTGATAATCTTGCGGCAACGATCATTCGCTAAGCGTGACTTTTTATGAGCACAATCAAACTGAGCAGCGATAACTTTCTTAGTGTATTGCCCATAAACTTCAGCCCATTGCCAATAATACTCAATATCTTTATCTTCAAAAAACTGATGATTTGGTGGCATATGCTCAAATACTCGTGTCATTTCGCCTACTGAATAGCTGCGCTTATGTGCGGCTATCAATTTTCCTTCATAGAAAATCTCGACATTTTTAGACTTTACATGAATAGTAACGGGCTTATTTGCATACGAAAACGGCACAGAATAATAATGCTCTTTTACTAAAACACAGTAATCTGTTGGCACATTCATTTCGTATACGCTTTCTATTAATTCAAAGGGTTTATCTGGTAAGGCTTTCAACATCGGCTTATCAATTTTATCGAATAACGCCTGTCGAGAGGTGCTAAGCTTTTGAAACTTTTCCCTGTTTAACTTTTGGCACTCTACAAGAAGGAGTTGGTTCATCGCTTCGATGCTATCAAAATGCATATCTAGCATATTCGATAAAATACGATTAGTGACAAAACCAACAGCGTTTTCAGCTATTGCTTTATCTTTAGGTTTTCTTGGTCGCCCAGGTAAGATATTTGTGCTGTACCATTTACCAAAAGTTTCATAATTCTTATTGAGCACCTTCTCAGGGTTTGAAGAGGTGACAAGAGCTTTAGGATTATCAGGAATAACTATTTCAGGCACACCACCATAAAACTCAAACATGGCAACCTGTGCTTCAATCCAGTCTTTAGTGGTTTGTCTGGGTGTAGCGTATATAAAGATGTATGAAGAGACACCTAAAGTACTAACAAAAATACTTGCATTTAATGGGTCGATTACATTTTCTGGCTCATAAGGAATTTGAGTGCCGGCATAATCAACATACATTACTTCACCTGCATTATGCATAAGCTTCATGGATAGCTTTATCAGCCCCTCGTACTCTCGAACAAACTTGTAGAACTGAGTCAGTTTATACGCTGCGCCCTCAGGGCAAGTTGGAAGATATACTTGGTAGTAAGCATTTCTCTTCGTTTGCTTTGGCTTACTTATAAACTCAATAACAGCGTCCATATTAGGTTTAATTTTTTGAACGTTTCTAAATGGCCAGTTAGGGAAAAAAAGTACATTAATCTCCACCTCATCCATTGTTTCCATTGATTGCCATGAGATACTATTTTCTTCCAATACTTTCTTTGTTTTCATCACGGTAACGTGGGAACAATTTGCAGTACGTGCTACCGCTCTCAGTGATAATTTAGTTGTTTGTAATAGTCTGGCTATCAAACATCGTGTTTTTTTCGACAACATAGTCATTCCTCATGATTAATTTTCATAAGACGCAGCTAGCCGCAGACTTCATTTGATGAAACCTTGACAAAACGACTATTGAAGACAATGCTTATAGCTGTCGTGTATGACCAATCGACAAAGCAATTTAAGCCTCAAAGTTACCAGCTTTGAGGCTTTGTCTTTTCTACGCCAACCTTTTAATACGTCATTTACCCTCCCTTGCTTGCTCTGCTAACCATCGAGCAATGTCTTTAACTAATGCATGCGTTCCTCTACGGTTACGTACAATAAATGTGGGGATAGGTAGTGTTTTTCTTACCACTGCCTGCCTCAACGCATATATCGAGCTGTAACCAAGTGCTTTTTGTAATTCAGCACCTTTTAAAACTGGGCTGCCATACATTTTTAGCAAGTCCTGCTCTAACTTTTTCGCTAATTCATCAACTTCATCTTCACTCATGCCATCCCCTTACAAGACCAACTAAGACAAGTTGACTAATAAATAATCTAATTAAGACTAGACTTAATGTAGTTATACGTCAGTGCCATTCTTTTAAGATTAGTGTCATCCCTTGGAGGGCTTATGCCTTTTAGAAAAATTCAGAGCCAGTGCAGCAAAGGGAAAAGCTTTAATCAGTTTCAGCAATATCGTTCGCTGCCAAAGCGATTACGCAAAATAGCGGCAGTATTCTGGGTCAGTTTTTTATGTGAGGAAAAAAAGGCTGATAGCCATTATCAATTAGCCAAATCTATTATTGGTGACGACTCTATCGATAAAACACATTCAGAGTTTCGTGCAATTTATCGGTTTTTAAAGCGTAAATCGAAAGGAGAAATATGCTCTAGATATCACCCACTTGAACATATTGAAAGATATGATAAAGAAAGTACTCGGCTGCTTTATCACCCTATATGGTTTGTATTGGCATCAAAGCAACAACAATATTTGAAACTAGCCGATATCGTTACTCAACTGCCACCTCAAGTTACGTCATACATATTTACTGATAATGGATTCTCGCTAGATGCAGGCTGGGAATCAGTTTGTCATCAAACTAACTTGGATGCTCTTTGTGCCTTGTTGCTTTTAGCTGTATGGGTAAGCTATGAATGTGATGAGATTAATGGTGAAGAAAAACTAACCATTCTTTCTCAATTGAACGAAAGTATTTTCAAAATGGTTTTCCGCCTTTTTACATTCTTCATATCAGAAGCTGATTTTGAACCTTTTCCTTTCAAGTATTTAAATTATCTATGCCAACTTATAGAGAGATTTTGTAGTGAATTTATCATAAAAGAGCCAAGTAATATTAAACTAAAAATACCAGCGCTAGACCTTTATTGTAACTTTGAAAATAGGGCTGCTGAAGTAGTGGTTCCGGCAGGATTTTCAGCTACACCTAACTCATATACTTTATACTCTGGCTCTGCACCGACAAACATAAATTACCTTGCCTTATATCGCTTGTATCAAGCTCTCACGTCACTTGTTTCTTTACCTAAATATAAACAATTACTGCCAGGCGTAAACAACAGCTCAAATGCAGCTTATTTTTTATCACTGATTAAGCACTCGTCTCTACATTTTTATTTGTATTTTTTAAGAGGAAAAGCTTTTTGTCTTGCTCACAATATACCCATTGTTCAATACGAATATGCTCTAGTTCAATTTCAAAAATCTTGCGAAACTTACCGAAACAGCCTTTAAACCTACCTGTTAATTTTCTAACGTTTTAGTGGTCATTACTAAATGGGAACTTGGTTATTAATAAATAAAACTAAGGTACAGTTTTAGCGGAATATGCAGCTGCAAATTACGCTCCTAAACAACCAATGCTACGAAAATAAACCACCAAAAACCCGAATAAAAATGACCACTAGAACGCTGGGTAATAACCACTTTTGGCTCTTCAAATTAATCTAATATTAGGTAACAAGCCACGAACCTATTTGAAGGAGCAATAATGAAAAATCCACTTTATTCAAAAGCAGTTAATATCGATGGTAAATTGATGATTGAAATACCTGAACCAGTTATTGAAAAGTTCGCTATTTCACCTGGTGATTTTGTTGAGTTTGGTAGTACTAAAAGTGTCACTATTTGGAAGAGTGAAAATATCGATGTGCCCACCGATGTTTTCGAGATATTAATCGATATATTTAAAACTGAAGATTATGTGTTTCAGTGGCTCAATAAAAAGCAAAAATACTTGTCAGGTAAGGCACCGATCACACTACTTAATACCCCTGAAGGTAAAGAAGAAGTTCTAGGGTTGATAGAACGACTAAAACGAGGCGATTTTTCTTAAATGTTATGTTGTTTATTTATTAGATGATGAGAACCTCAAAACTTAAGGGGCAAATATGAATATCCTTTTTCTTTGTACGGCAAACAAACAGCGTAGCAAAACAGCAGAAGAGCTATTCAGTGCTGCTGATAAAAGTCATCAATACAAGTCTGCGGGTTTAAGCGCCAAATACGTGGCAAAAGCTGGTTCAACACTTTGCACACCGGAGCTACTTGAATGGGCTAATAAAATTTATGTTTTTGAAGATGTTCATATTGAACGTATTCAAAAACACACAGGTAATACCTTCCTATCAAAAATTACGAACTTGCACATTGAAGATAAATACCAATACTTTCAAAGAGAGCTTGTTTTATTGATATTAGAGCGCTGCTATCTTGCCTAGTCGTTTGACTTCAAAAGCTGCCAAAAATAAAGCCCCTTGCTGATAGATTTCAAAACAATAAAAAGCCCCACTAGTGCGAGGCTTTGATTATGCTTTATCTATAACATGTCGTATGGACTAGGTGGTTCATCAAACGCATTAACGCTAACCCTAGTCGCTTTGTATTCATCCAAGTCAGAGATTTTAGCCAGAAGCTCAGGATCGTTGTGTTGAGAAAACTGTAAAACATAATCATAAACTAATCCGTCCTTACTAGCATTTTCATGAACGTCATAATCAAGTTCTTCTAACTCTTCATCTGTTATACCAAGTTCTAAGGCCAAAGGGCTCTTAGCACTAGCTGACTGCTGAGTGCCATATTTAAACTCTGGGTCTACCCAGTTGTCATTAACGGAACCTCCAACGGCCACATCAAATTCGTAAAACCCTCGTCTCCCTGCTATTCGCGGCAATGAAATTTGCACTTGAAAATCAATGGTATCACCACAGAAGGGTTTATCATCAAGATACTCACCTTCATGTTTAGCGGAAGCAGTTATGATCAATTCGTCTTTTTTATCTTCAATGCTGTCAATCTCATACCAAGGTTGATTCCAGAAACCAGCATTAGTTTCTGCCATAACACCAGACAACTGTTCATCTATTGAGTCTTGGCAATTTACCAACAATGTTTCCAAACAATAGGTTTCGAAAGAGTCATGTAACCAAACATCCGCTCCAATATATTGTCCGCCCGTTAGAAAAGAAACTAGCTCTTTTGCAATTTCCATTGAGTTAGGCAAATTTAGTGGTAACTGATTAAGTTTTTTTCGCCTTGATTCTATTAATTTTACATCTGGAATAAAGACATGCGCTTCTTCAAGTGCATCTATAGGGTATTGGCTTTCTGCAAGTAAGGCCGCATGACTTTTATAACCAAAAAATGCAGCAACTAGCTGTATCGCATGGCTTGCTTTAAGTTTCTCGCCTGTTAAGGCATTAAAAGAAATGCGCAGGTGATCCGCACAAAGTTTTGATAATTGAGTACTCATGGGAGTGCTCTCCTTCATAAACTATGCTGGGCTTTAAATATGTAGTGGGGAGTGTTTAATCACTACACTTGCCAGCAGGTTTATAAAAAAGTGCTCTGCATAAGTGGCAGGGTAGTTAATGCGCTGTCTTTTTGGTCACTCTCAGCCATGGCGTTCAGCTCCGCTAACAACAATAAGTCATTTTCACTCTGAAAACTACAATTAATTTAATAAGAATTAAGAAATAAAAAAGTCCCGCAAACACTGAACAATATGTCAGTAGATTGCGAGGCCAATTTTCAATTTCCTTGGCTTCAAAAGCAACACGAGGGATTAAAATCGCTAATAAAAATAATGGATAAGTACTATCTTACAATCCACTCCGTTAATATAAACACGTCACCACATACTGTGACTATCTATACCCCTATTCAATAATGGGAAGTATAAATTGGCACCATAATCAACTAATCAAAGGATGGATATGAAACATATTAAAGAAAAATACCAAAGCGCAATCTCCAGCATTTTACTTGATGGATTCGAAGTTGAACTACTAGATTCAGCATTTATAAACCTATTAACACCAAACCCATTAAGATTAAATAACTTTGCTTATGCACTGCGTGAATTAACTCGCCATATGCTACATCGGCTAGCTCCAAATGATGAGTTGGAAAAATGTAGTTGGTTTAAGCCTGATAGCACATCTTCAAATGGAATCACTCGTAAACAAAGAATAAAGTTTTGTATACAAGGTGGATTATCTGATTTTTATGTTGCAAAAAAGCTGCTAATTGATGAAATTGATATAGTTTCAACCGACCTGGTGGCAATAATTTCCCAGCTAAGCAATTATACTCATATTGAACAAACCACCTTCAATACTGATGAAGCAGAGGTTGAGAAAGTTGCTACTGAATGCTTAGACAGTACTTTAGCTTTTATTAATAAGATAAGCGAACTTAGGGAGTTTGTTGCAGAAAAATTGCTTGGTGATATTTCGGATAAACTAATGGATCGAATTAATAGTGAATCTGTAGTTGAACTGATGGAAATTTCAACTCACCAATTTATTGAAGATATTTCGCCCGAAACTGTTTCAGTTATTTCAATAAACTCAAGTTCACTAGTAATGAAGGTTATAGGAACAATCGATGCTCAGCTAATCTATGGTTCAGGTTCTG
>Ga0105356_10006488_pt1 | contig 10906 bp, 9 predicted proteins | sample GOMGulsemesocosm_3_FD_83502 | JGI IMG/M metagenome (GOLD analysis project Ga0105356, IMG submission 83502) | Methane-oxidizing microbial communities from mesocosms in the Gulf of Mexico - GOM9D Gulf of Mexico | ecosystem: Environmental > Aquatic > Marine > Cold seeps | place: Gulf of Mexico...
GGTCTGAAAATGCATCTCTAGGCTATTATGCCCAGGATCACGAGTATGAGTTCCCCGCTGACATGCCAATGTTTGAATGGATGTCTCAATTCCGCACGCCAGAACATGATGATCAAGCCGTTCGTGGAACGCTAGGTCGCTTACTGTTCAACCAAGACGACATTAAGAAAAACGTTAAGGTTTGTTCTGGTGGTGAAAAAGGTCGTTTATTATTTGGTAAGTTGATGATGGAAAATCACAACGTACTATTATTAGATGAGCCTACCAACCACATGGACATGGAGTCGATCGAATCGATTAACCTTGCGTTGGAAATGTTCGAAGGCACTTTGATTTTCGTATCTCACGACCGTGAGTTCGTAAGTTCTTTGGCTACTCGTATCATCGAAATTAAGGATCACGAAATCGTAGATTTCCATGGTACTTATGATGAATACTTGCGCTCACAAGGCATTTAATTCTGTCCTGAAAGTTTGATATTCGAGAAATAGCGCGACCTGGCTTTCTAGGTTTGCGCTATTTTTTTGCCTTAAATTCAAGAGTCTAATAATTTAAAACACCAACCCTAAAATCTGGAAAGACGCTAGCATTTCGCGGACCGGTATTGGTTATGGTGCTAAAGGCCGTCTAAAAGAGGGATCTTTTAGCCGAGTCTACAGGGAAGTATTCACGACGAGCCGCCGAGCAACACAGCCATTACCGATCCGCGAAATGCGATTCATAACCAAGACCATTGATGCTTTCAATCTCATATTTTCATCTTTTCAAAAAGAAAATTCTGCTCAACCAACGCCAACTGCAAAAGCAATTCATTACCAGCACTCTCATTCGCGTATTTATCCTCAAACAATCCCACCGCCACCTTCTTCTGCCGACTATTTACTTTCTGTAATCCCTGCAAGGCTGTATCGATACTCGACAAGTTTAACTGAATACCTGCATTCAAAGCCTCGACCCGCTTAACCATCAAAAACTGCTCAACATGAAGCGGAAATAAGGCAACCGGAATACCTGCCTTCATAAACAATGAAACCGAACTCCCACCATTTAAAATAGCGAACGTCGATTTATCCAAGACATCACGCATACTTACCGGCTTATTAATATATAGAATATGCCTAGATTGATGCGCTCGAATAATTGATTCAGGAATTCCATCTGCTAGCACAATCACACTGCATTCAATTGCTTGTAACGTCTTTAGCAACACAGGAGTCTCGACCGAACCCTTTACATGACAATAAATCTTAGGGCCTTTGAAATGAGGAAAAACAGCCGGTTCGGAAAATTCGGTTACTGCAGTACCGGTATACACAGTATTACGACGCTGAACCGCACTGCGATAACCATAATGATCCAACTCAGAATATGTTTGAAAAATACAATTGTCTAAATCTGCAAATAAATCAGCAAGGTTATTTATTCTCGGCAAGCCAAATTCTAGACATACTTTATTAATATTTTTAACTAGATCTTCTTCATAGCGCACAATATCCTGCTTCGCCAAATCCCCAGGAAAAAATATGCCAGCCGGGCGATTATCATCAGGCACAGAAAATGAAGCCCCAACAGAAACCTTGCCCACGGCTAAATCTCTGGCGGCTAATAATGCAGTAGGCGCATGATCGAACAATAATAAATCAGGCTTAACAAAAGAAAATAAACTAATCCAAGCGCTAACAAGACCAGAAAGAGAATCACTATGATGATAACCACAGCGCCGTAAATAATCCGCATAGCTTCTAGGCGCTTGCTTTTCTAACCCAAGGTCTGCACTCGAATCAGCAAAAGGCGCTGCAAGCACATGAATTTTCACATCAGAGAATAATCGCTTTAGCTTAGAAACATCTCGACCAGCAACCCAAATCTCATGACCTTTATTATGATAAAAGCGAGCAATAGCCTGTAACGATAATAAATGCTGATAATCTGCACCTAGCTCCCAGCACAATAGAATACGAGACACGGATAACTCCCTTTAATTTTTATAATACGATTATTTTGCAAAGGAGAGACTAAAGCAAGACTTTAAAACAAACAAAAAAGGCAGAATGATATTGCGAATAAACTAAAACAAGCAGCCTAGGCTGCTTGTGGAATTTGAATGTACGAAGTATATATAAAATTAAAACGCTAGTAGCAAATAGCACCTTGCTGAAAACTGTCATCAAGATCAACAGTCCAAGCAACATGATGTTTTTCAATTTCAGTTAAAAGACGCTCCGTTCGTAGACCTTGAAACTGTACAGCTAACATTGTTCGATAAGATAAGGTAAGAGCAACATCATCTAATGCCATGACTTGCTCAGTTGAAAAAGCGCCTGTACTCACGAGTTCTTTGCGCCAAACATTTACATCTTTTTCTTTGCTGACCATATGGTCTACTAAGGGTTGAATTAAACTTGCTTTATCGAGTTGACCCATCGCCTGATCTCCAAACTTGCTGTTTAAGTATTAATAACCTTGGTCCTATTTCGGCAAAATAACCAGTTAAAAACAGCAAAACAGCATTGCCATAAAGTTAATAATTAGCAATCCCAGCGTCTCAGTAGACACAAAAAGTATACAATAAAGATTAAGCCGTTGTTTTATTTACAATTTTTCTGGTTACGATACTCAATAGGAGTTATTTGAGTCCAACGCTTAAAAGCCCGATAAAAAGTACTTGGCTCAGAAAATCCCGTCAAATAAACTATTTCATCAATAGTTTCATCCGTATTAGCCAATAAACGCTTGGCCAAATTACAGCGATATTCCGCCAGCAACTGATTAAAATTAGTATTAGCTTCCGCTAAACGTGTTCGCAAAGTACGCGGTTTAATATCCAATCTAACCGCGACTTGCTCAAGGTTAACCTGACCTGTTTCAAGAATCTCGCCAATAATACGATTGACCCTCGCCACCACATCTTGGCGTTCAAGCTTAGCAACATGCTCACTGGCTAGCTTTTCGTGTAACTGAAGAAGTTCAGGTTCCGCGTGTAACGAAGGGATTTCCAAGTAATGTGAACTAAAGAATAAACGATTATCTGCTTGACCAAAGAAAACTTCACAACCATAAATGCGCTTATGCTCCTCAGCATCTCCGTCCAACTGATGAGTAAAATGAACCCGATTGAGTTCGAATCTGTCATCTGTGACGTAGCTAAAAAACTTAAGCAATCCTAAAGCAACCGCTTCAGAAAGGTGGCGCAAATCTTTAACCTTTTCACTAGAGGAAGATACTTTAATAGTAGCTTCCCCTTCAACCATCTCAAACGTCGCTAACGTTGCATCACTTAATAAGCGCTGGTAATTGAGGGACCGTATCAAACCATCCCCAAAAGTCGAACTACTCAAAAATAAATACTGTAGAACTTGTCCTTTATAAACAGGCATCTTTTGCGCGATATGCAAGCCGATATGTGGATCACCACTCACATCCTCCAAGACCTGCCAAAACAAATTTTGAGCATCGTGAGGTGTACGAGCGTTACGATCACTTAACAACTCAGCTTTAACACCGCATCGTTCAAAAATCAGAGGAATATCAAGCTCTAATTCCAGCATAGCCTGATAGGCTAGCTGCAATAAAATACCTGAGTCTCGAAGTTCCGCAATTCCACCAGACATAGACACTATTTTCAATAGGATAAGGTTGGATTTTGCCAGAACAGACAAGGACTGCAAGCACTCATTGACCAAACTGACGTTATTCACAAGAGAAGACAGCCAATGGCCAGAGTTTAGAGAAGGTTAGACTAGAGAAAACTAATTATAATTCTCACCTAATCGTTTCGGATACACCATGCACTCATCATCACGCTTAATATTAAATGAGACCCCTGGCATCCTCAGCCTATATAGCCGCGCTTTATTTGCCAAAGGTTCAAAGAGCTCAATACCAAAGCTGCCTACAACCAAGATAACGCTTGCCAACATTAAGTCTGATGCTAAAAAAGTCGGCCAATATCGAGAGGCGTGTGGCTTCAAACAAGATAACAATCTTTTACCGATCACGTTCCCACACCTATTAGCATTTCCGCTTCATTTAGAGCTAATGCTTTTAAAAGAGTTTCCTTTTGCTGTAATGGGTATGGTTCACATTCGCAATGAAATAACTCAGTTCCGCGCAATAAATATTTTAGAAATAATGGATGTTAGCTGTTCCTTCAGTGATATCCGCAAAACTGACAAGGGTTATGATGTCGATATTCAAACCGACATCCATATTACCGGCGAACTTGTTTGGCAAAGCATTAGCACCAACCTCGTTCGTAAAAAAACAGACATTGAATCTCCAAAAAATAAAGAACAATCACAACTGGAAGACCTTCCTTACAAAGAGTTCTGGGACCTATCATCAGATCTAGGCAGACGCTATGCCTTGATTTCTGGCGACTCCAACCCTATTCACTTATTCTCATTAAGTGCAAAGCTGTTTGGCTTTAAAGGCCATATTGCTCATGGTATGTGGACAAAAGCACGCGTTGCCGCCGCTCTTTGCAACAAACTTAATACGGATGCTTGCAAGATCGTAGTCGATTTCAAACTCCCCATATTCTTACCAACATCTATCCAGCTTAATTATGATCAGCAGGGAAATAAAATTAATTTTGATATCCGTGACAATACTGGTATCAAGCCCCATATGAAGGGAGAAATTTACGCTATTTAATATACCTACGTAGGGCTATGGTTAATTCCCTCAACCATAGCCCTAAAGTCGAGATATCTAATTCACTGAAGATTTAAAGATTATGTAAAGCAGGCCATTCAAACAGAGTTATTTGACAGCATGCGGGTTTAGGGCTGTGCCAACCCCCACATTTCTGGTTAAATAAGGTAAAAAAATAACAGATACAATATTGGACGACTCACCCATGCCTGTCAGCAAACTACAATCAATCACCAAGCCCCATGTTCGTAAATTATCGGCGGTCATCATCGCTCTTACAATGAGCTGCAGTGTTGTTGCATCCGAAGGGGGATTTATTGGCGTATACGGCGGAGGCTCTAGCTCCCTTGATGCTGATTCAACGGGTTCAACCTTTAAAATCCTTACCGGCGCCCATATAACTTCACGCCTAACTCTTGAATTTGGTTACGTTAACTTTGGCGCAACCAGCTATGACGACCCTTCAGCAATTAATCTTGATAATAATAATCAGAACATTTCATTTAATAATGCAGAACACGGCTCAATCACTTTTGGCCAGCTAGGCGATGCAACGATTGTTGACGGCGGTAAAAATACCTACGATGCAAAAGGCAGCGCCGAGTTTAACGGTATTAGTGAATTTACCCCTGAAGGTGCACTGATTAACTTTCGCTATCGCTTCCCCATGCTAGATACGCTGGATTTCTTCGTGAAAACGGGATTCTTTGCTTGGGTTGCTGATTATAAAACGATAAAAATCACTGCCGAGCAAAATGCGACAGCCGCTGACTTAACCCCTAGCATCGAAAAGTCCAGCCAGACCTCAGGCGTAAACGCAATATCCGGAGCCGGCTTTATCTATCGCCCAATTCCTCAACTATCTCTTCGCACAGAACTAGAAAGTACTGCGATCAGCAGTGCTGAAATGCCTCGCACACGCCTGCAAAACATTGCCTTTGGAATCAACTGGGAATTTTAACTTTCCACATTCCACAGATCTTGCTCGCTTTCCAAGCGAGCAAATATATTCTTCAACTCGTCCAAGTGCAACGGTTTACTCAAGTGAGAATCCATTCCCGCGTCGATGCAGCGCTCCTTATGCTCATCTAAAGCATGGGCTGTTAAAGCGACGATAGGACAGAACTTTCCGGCCTGACCATACTGCCATTTACGTATCGCTGAAGTTGTTTCAAAGCCATCCATGCCGGGCATTTCACAATCCATCAAAATAAGATCCAATTCAACACCTGAACGGACGATATCTAAAGCCTCCTGACCACTACTCGCAGCCACCATTCGATGACCCAACCTCTTTAACATCGCATTTAAAACACGACGATTAATTTCATTATCATCAACACCCAGCACCGTCATTTCAGGGCGAATGCCGGCAAAATCCCCTGCTACTTTTACAGCATCTATAAATTTAGGCGGGGCCGGAAGCTCACCTGGTGACAAAGGTAACGACAAAGTAAATTCGCTGAACTCATTGCGCTTACTTTTTACCCCTATACCACCCCCCATTAACTCAACCAACTGCCGACAGATAGTTAAACCCAACCCACTGCCACCATAGACAGAATAAATGGCTTGATCAGCCTGACGAAATCGATCAAAAATCCCCTGCTGCTGTTGCTTGGTCATTCCTATACCACTATCCCAAACAGAAATTTGTAGATTATTGGGTGATTGGTAGCTTGCTTTAATAATAACCTGCCCCTGCTGTGTGAATTTTATCGCGTTACTTAACAAGTTCATTAAAACTTGTTTAATCCGCTTGGGATCACCAACAAAGCATTCAGGTACACTTTTATCAAACTGCAAAGAAAGCTCAACCTGATTATCCTTAGCTTGACGCTCAAAGATCTGGAAGCTTTCCTCACACAAGATTGAAAGATTAAAACTCACTTGATCAAGCTCAACTGAACCAGCCGCTAGGCTTTCAAAATCTAATAGATCTCCTACCAATTCGACTAGATGTTCTCCAGAAGAAGACAATATCCGCACATAATTATATTGAGTTGGGTTTAAAGGCGTCTCCTTTAATAAATCAGCCATTCCAATTACACCATTCAATGGCGTTCGTATTTCATGGCTAAATTGAGCGATCCAATCCCTTGATGAATTTGTAATTACTTTGTCATCAGAATGAAAACCGATGATTTTTACTCTTTCTTTTTTACGTTCAATCAACACACAAGTTAATACGATTGCCTGTAAAAGAATACTATATCCAATTGCATAATTTGTTATCAAATTCGTCGGTAGCAACGCCAGCTTATGTGCAACATATACTAAGGTAGCCAAGGCTGCGATAGCATAACTAACCAGATAATAAAAAGAATAATCGGCGCCTTTGCTCCATTTCAATGCAGCCAAAGCAAGCAAATAAACAGCAACTCCCATACTCAAAGCAGCACAAAAATAACTTGAGATACTAATAGGGATAAACCACAAAAGTATAAAACCGAGTAAAGCTAAGGCATTAAATCCGTAATATAAAGATAAATGAAATGGGCCTTGACCTACTTTTAAAAAATGCCAGGTAAATATATTGGCTGAAAGAACTACCAAGTAGCCAAAAAACAACCCTGCCAAATAATTAAACTCAGGATCAACGGGCCATAAATACTCAAAATTCAAACCTAAATGATTGGCATACAATAAAGCGAATATTAATAAATCGACCGACAACAATAAAAACAGGTAGTTATTTCTAACTAAAAACATCCCCATATTAAAAGCAATAAACATAAACAATATGCCGAAATACAAACCAAAAGCTAAGTATTCATTATTTGCCCCACGCCAAAATTCACTTTCTGTTTTCAGCGAGACGGGCAATAAAACCCCAACATTTGATTCTGCCCGCATATAAAAACGCACTTTCTCATGCGCTAGTAGGGTGATAGGGATAGCGTAATTACGGTAATTAAATGGCCTCTCAATAAATGTTACATTATTGCCTAACTGCCATTCACGAACACCCCCATTGCCATCCACACGGTAAACGGATAAGCGATGTAAGCCAGGATTATCGATTTCTAAAACACGTTCAGCTTGATAGCTTTCAACATTAGCAACATCAAAACGAATCCAAGCTCCCTGCGCCAAATTCCCTAAGTTTAACGGATAGTGCTTAGCTGCTTGCCAGCGAGATTTATCAAAAGCTCTAATACGCTCTAAATCATAATGAGCTTGATCTTCAATAACGTACTCAATAGCCATAATATCAATGGATACTTGTTGTGAAATATCGTTTCCAAACGCGTACCCAGTATTCGCCAAACAAAAAAGCACTATCAAAAACTGTCTAATCAGCAACAAAATAATTCCTCAATGTGTTACCCAACACTTGCCAACGTTACTACAAGTAACGCAACAGCAGAATAAATGTTACGCCAGGAAAATAATAGAAGTAAGTATAGCCACTACGCACCTTCTACACAGTCACCATATAGCCATTACATCACACTTAATTCAACTGGCATTTTACTTGCATATTATTTCAATTACTAAAAATAATAATAGCGAACCGGTAAGTCACTATGATTCAAAGTTCAATTTCAGTTGCCTTAATCCGCCCTCTTATTGATGCGGCCGGGAATAAAACGAGCAATATAGACCCATCTTCTCCATTAGATGCTCGGCTAATGAAATTGCTCAAGGATCCCGATGCGCGCATATCCATTTCTGATGCCGACGCACTGATCAACAACCTAATCCGATCCAGCAATCAAAGCTCTTTGTGTGTCTACGCCGCACAAAAAGCGGTATCTCAAAGCAGTTGCCAATTACAACACCTTTTCTTATGCTCCAATACTTTAAGAGAAGCCCTGTATTACCTCGAGAAGTTCTCCGCACTGCTTTGTGACGGCTTAGAAATAAACGTTACCCGCACTCGTGACAATATTATCAAGGTAAAGCTACCCGTTAACGAGCAAAGCTATCTATCTCAAGAGCGCTATCGCAGCGAACTATTAGTGGGCATATTATTAAGCTGGCTAAAACAACTATGCGGCAATGAAATGGAAATTAACGGCATCAACCTGCCCTTTCCTCAACCTAGCTATGTCAGTGATTACAATAACTATTGGAAAAGCACCACTAGCTTTAATTCCGAAGAATGTTCAATTCAATTCCAAGCCAAATTTTTAGACCAAGGCTTACACAATACCAATCCGCACATCTTAAATATGATCAAGCGAGATGTGGAAGAGCAATATAAGAAATTAACTCGCTCCGGCTCACTTGCCGATAGAATCAAGCGCGCCTTAGAGCAAGACAAGCTAAGCCTTAAAGCCAACCAACAAATTGTTGCCGAGCACTTTCACATTAGCGCCCGCACCCTAAACCGCCACCTGCAAAAAGAAAACACCTCACTAAAACAAGTTGTTACCGAGTGCCGAGTACACAAGGCTAAGAAACTTTTATTAGAAAGTGAGTTAAGTATCGAGCAGATCGCACTCCAATTAGGACTATCCGGTCGCCGCACGCTCGATAGAATATTCATTAAACAAACTCAAGACAGCCCGGCTCAATTTCGTAACAAACAAAAACATAGTACTAGTACTGAAAACCATCCCCACTTAGCCGTTGCCGCAGGTTAAGCTAAGTCTAATAATCGAGCTTTCATTACTGATGCAACTGTCATTGCATCGGTAATCTCACCCTTCATCACCTGTGTAAACACCTGTTCAAAGGGTAGACGCCAAACCTGTATATCTTCGGTTTCTTCAAGCGCCATTTCTCCAGGCTGCAAATCCCTAGCAACAAACGTAAAACCTTCTTCCTGGGTAATAGAATTACTCAAATGCATTTTCAATATTTGCTGCCAATTCTCAGCACAATAACCTGTCTCTTCTTTTAATTCTCGCTGCGCACACCGCAAACAAGACTCTCCGACTGGCGCCCCACCCATAGGGAGTTCCCAATGGTATTGTTGCAACGGATATCGAAATTGGCCAACTAATAACGTATCGCCATTTTCAAATAACGGAAGAATAGCCACTGCACGATTTTTAAAGCTCACCGTGCCATATATCCCCTTATTTCCAGCAGGATTAAGCACCTGATGTTCTTCTATACGTATCCAAGGGTTGTCGTACTTCACATCGACAGACAATGTTTTCCAAGGATTATTAGTCATGACTCCCTCCCTTATTCGACATCCAACCTGACTGCCAAGATTGGTAACCATAATAAATTACTAAGAATGCAATACCGGCAATAACACCCAATAAATGCGCATTAGCCTCAACCCGGCCACCAATCGCTCCCACCAGCGCCATATCATCATACAAAGGACTCTGCTCCCAGACCACTTTAGCAATAATAATAGTTAAAAAGCTAAAAGCGATACGGCGACTGTAATAGCCCGAAATAAAAGGCGCAACAATTAAGAGGCCGTGCAAAACCCCAGACAAACCGACATAACGCTGTAAATAATCAGCGTAAAAATACAAGCCGATACCAACAGCAGACACACACCAAATCAGCAATATCACACCCAGTAAATTATTAAGAAACTTACCCGCGATATAAGCCAATAGCACTAAACCCATTGAATTCCCAAGCATATGCGCCAGCGATAAATGAACAAAGTGAGCACTAAACAAACGCCAAAACTCACCCGATGCAATCAACTCCCGATCATACATTAGCCAATGAGAACTTAAAGGTTCGATAAAGGAGAGTATTAGAATAGAAATGAGTAAGATAATATATAACGAATAATCGCGCATCCTGCGTCCTATGAAAATAAAAAGCAGTATAAGCTAAGAATACTTCCTCTCCCTAGCAGTAAAAGCAATCATCATAATAAGTAGCATAAAGACGACCGAGTTAGTGCCTGCGAGGAATAGCGAGCCTACTGAAGTTGTTGATCTATCGATCGACATATCCATTTTTTTAGGGACTTGATAATTGAAAGTTTGCTGCTGATTGGCAACCAATAAGCGCTGATTAAAGTCGAAATTCACTTTCTCATATCCCGTTTTAGTTAGCGTATAACTTTGACCACTTACCTCCCCCTTAGTATCAATACTGAAAGGGCGCCCTACAACGGTTTGTACGTCCAACTGCAAATACACCTTATGAATACCTGATACATTTACGGGATCAGTAAATGAAATACGATTCCAACCCGGTGTTACCTCTTGCTGCTGTTGACTATAAATAACATCACTCCCCTGTCCCGAATCTAAAGATGCAAACAATGTAACATCCGCAGAGCCATGACCATGGCTAAATATATCCACCCCATGCA
>Ga0105356_10006495_pt1 | contig 10902 bp, 11 predicted proteins | sample GOMGulsemesocosm_3_FD_83502 | JGI IMG/M metagenome (GOLD analysis project Ga0105356, IMG submission 83502) | Methane-oxidizing microbial communities from mesocosms in the Gulf of Mexico - GOM9D Gulf of Mexico | ecosystem: Environmental > Aquatic > Marine > Cold seeps | place: Gulf of Mexico...
CGAGAGTTTACTTGGTCAACATATTGCTAAGCTAATGACATTACAGGAACAAGACTACCTGCAAGTTTACCAGCAGCCTCAATGTAAAGCAGAGCTAACGAGTATTGCCAGTAACTGGCCACGTACAGTATTTGGATTCAATCAATTTGATATTAATGACGATAATACAACATTCGATATGTCGATGGTGGTCGAAAGTAACAATCAAACTATATTAGCAGCCTTAACACAGCTGACAGGGTTTATTCCTGAATACGTCAGCGATCTAAACAATACTGTTTTAGCCCTAGGTATTGGTATCGATATTAGCAGTTTAGCACCAGCAATCAGTAATATTTGGACTGAATTACAACAACCGAATTATACTTGTCCGCCATTACAGCAGATGCAATCGGCAATTAAACAAAATAATCCCATTATGCTTGGTATGATGACGGCGATGGCTAATGGAATTAAAGGTGTTTCAGGCGCTGTGATTGATTACAGCTTAGATGAAAGCCAAGCTGAAGTAGCTATCAAGAATTTAGATGCACTCATTAGTCTGTCAGCTAGTGATCCTCGGACATTATTTAATATTATTGCAACTTTTAGACCTGAACTAGCAGACGTTAAATTACCTGCAAACGGTAAAGTCGTGGAATTGTCATCGTTAATCCCACTTGCACCACTACCGGGGACTAATCCGAAGTTAATCATGCATAAAGAACATATGGTTATTTTCAATGGTGATAAAGCTGAAAAAATAGCAATTAAACTGGGTGATAAGCCAATTACAGCAACAGGCATTTACAGTCTATCAATCGATTACAGCAAAGCCTTTACACCCTTGGTTACAGCAGCAGAACTCAGCGGTCAAGAAGTTCCGCAGGAGCTGAAAGATATGAAAAATTATAATTTACGCTTAAACACTGGGTTACTGGTAAATGATCATGGCATTGAAGCAACGTCGTATATGGATTTGAAGTCTAAAGTCATCCCCTAAAAACAGCAATGGAGTGCTTAAATGGACATTTCTTTAAAGCCCTTAATTCTACTGGTAAATTTATGGCATGGTGACTTACTCCATGCCAATGAGCTAGTTCCTGATAATGAATTATTGCTTAATAAGGTATGTCCAGTCAGCTCACCAAAACCCAAACTTACTCAGGAATCTATTGGTATTTTAGCATTTTCTCAACATTGGTATCATGATAGTGGTGACAACGCTGCATATCAAGCGCGTGATAATGCCACTGGCGTTGGTATCGAAATTCATTTTTTCGCTAACAATAACGGTTTTGAAAAAGGTAAAAACATTGCGAACTGTCAACGTTATCGCATCATTCAATTACGCCAAACCAATCTTAAAAACCTCATTCATGAACTCCCAGTCCAAATTGATATTCCAAATACCTTTGCCCTTCCCTTTTATGATAACCACACTTTAGAACATGGCCATGGTATGCATAAAACCCCAAAAGATAATCAAGATAAACCCTGGGCACAGTCAGTGATGCGTGCTTCATCGGTAGCCATTTATGATACGCCCTACGTATCTGATGCTTACGGTACTGAAGGTGAAGACATAAGAGTCACATTTGAAACTTGTGTGGTGTGCCAACGAGAACAAGGCTACGACCAATTGCTGTCTTGCGGCAGTTGGGGATTTAGTCGTGATTACATGGGGGGAATGACAGGCTGGGCTGAACCTGAATTTATTCCAGTGCAATGCTCAGACCAGCCCAGTGACCAGTATCTAACTACCTTGGACAACGCAGAAAGAATCGACTACCGCTATTGGTTAGATTGGCGTTGATATACAAAACAGCCTCCAATTCGGAGGCTAAATATGCAATTAGGTATGACAAAATATTTAAAATTTGTAACCCACAAGCAGAGTAATATTTTCTTCTCTTAATTTATCTTGATAGCCCTCATCACCTAATTCAGCCTGAGTCCAACGAACTCCAACCATAAAATCAGAAAATGATACATCCGTGCCGATTCCCCATTTTAAACCGTGAATAGTGCTGTTTATTGGTTTGGAATTTAGATCTGTCATTGAATAGCCTATCAACCCATAAATATCAATTGAGCTGTCATCGGAAAAGTAAAAGCGCTTACCCACAGGGATATTAGCCCCTAGGCTATAAGATTCATTAATCGCTTTAGTATCATAATCGATATATGAGCCTTCTAATTCACCACCGAGAAACCAGTTATGTTGGTAATAATTTCTAGCACCAAACAATACTGATATTTTATTGCCTTTCATTGACTCTAATTCATGAGAACTAATCCCTGCGGATATATATACATCCTGTTCATTCGCTACAGCCGTCGTAGATAAAAATAAAAGATTAAACGCTATAACAATATATTTTTTCATTCAATAAAAACCTTATAAATTAAAACTGTAGTGGCCGAATTATTTGAGGTTAAACCGCCACAACCCTGATGTATCCGAATCTAACTATTTAATTTCAACTCGGCGATTTAACTGTCTGCCCGCTTCAGTGTCATTACCACTTATTGGCATAGTATCGCCAACAGAGGTCGCTTCTAACCTGCCTTTTTCAACACCTAGTTGTTTAAGATACTGAGCAACAGAATGCGAACGTTTTAATCCAAGTGAAAAATTATAATCGGCTGTGCCAGTAGTGTCGGCATGACCTTCGACAACAAGATTATTATTATTTAGCTTCAATAATTGCGTGATGGTATCTAATACATATTTCGACTTATCTGTTAACTGGGCATTATCGAAATCAAAGTATACTCGTGCAATCATTTGACCACTGTCCATTGACTGTAAGAAGCCATTGGTCAATAAAAATTCGGCACAAGTTTCACTCACACCCGCACTCACAATTTGTTGATTGATAAAATCGAGCGTGGGTTGATACTCACCCGCTTGCTCTACTTGATAAAACGGTCCTTCATTCAAATGAACTCGGGTACCTTTGCCCACAGTGATACTTTTTTCATATTCAATTTTATCGTTACCACAGTAATAACTGAGCGCCTGATTATTCAAAGACTTTGCGACTGACAAATTAGGTAACACGAGACTAATCGCCAGCACAAATGTGCTAAATTTTATATTCATTATGATATTCCTGATCATTAACAATAAATTAATAACTACGCAGTATTTACTACAGTTACATATTTAGTTTTTGACACTATTTCAAATGTCCAATTTCTTCTGATATCAACTCTAAGATTTTATTTAATATTTCCTCAGGGTTATTGGCTTTATAAACATTGTTCGAACCAACACAATCAGCTAACGCCTTGTTGGAGTCCAAGTCGTAATCAAACCCTACGACAGCCATTTTAGTTTTAGTGAGCTCTCCTTCGTAAGATAAGCCTGCGCCTAAGGTCGATAAAATTTTAGTGCACATACCTGCAGCAACAAGCTTTTTAGCTTTTTTATCATGATTATCTTGGGGAGAATCTTCACCATCAGAAAGAATAATAATAATGCGCCGAGGTCTCGGCTCTGATACTGACTTCATCATCTGCGCGCCACGAATAATACCTTGATAGCTCGCTGTACCACTGTTACTCACTGGCTTGAAACGACTCAGACTTTGATTAAATTGTGCATAGTTCTCGGTTAATGACAGATCATAAAAATTACCACGGTAACTCTTACAAGAACTCGTTTTCTCGTCGAATATTTGAGTAATGGTGGTGTTAACATTCCTTACATATTGATCTTGATAACAACGACTATTATTTTTTGCTCTGGTATAAAAACTAAAACCTGTTAACCCTACTCGGCTGGGTTTAATCCCGGTGGACTCATTGAATTTCTCTAATTCAACCGTTACATCCTCAATAATATTGATTAAATCAACGTATTTTTTATTGCGGCCTCCACTCCAAGTCGAATTCATTGAGTAAGAAAAATCACTCACAAACATAACGTCGACAGATTCACTTTGAAATTTTCTTGCTGTTGCAGCACCGACGACATCAAATGAATCACCAAACCCAGCAGTACTATCATTACCTGGGAACCAAGATAGATGGTTGGTCTTAGCAACAATTTCATATTGAAAATAACGTGACTCACCATTCTCCAGTCCGTCCATACAAGCCGCAATATCATTGCACTCGAGCTTGGTGATTTTTATATCGGAAATAGCCTGCATATCTTGCATATACTGACCAATCCAATCTCTGGCGATTTGCTTATTAATTGCGCTACCTGAACTACTACCCGAATTATCCGCGTTATGCGCCGCTATCGCCAATACCGCCACTTCCGATGCATCTTCTAACCGTGCTTTACTTTGCAATGCTCTTGCGCCGTCACTCGCTAAAGTGAATATCCCAAAAAAAGCAGGGATCATCATAGCGAATAGCATGGCAGCATGACCCGATTGTTTACGAATTGAATACATCTTTATCTACCTATTATCACAGATGAGGAACTCACAGTCGTAAACTCTTCACCGAGTAATTCACCGCTCCAATTATCAGTTTCATAACAGGCAGTAACGCGATACAAACTAGCCTGGCGATCCCATGAGGTGATCACCGAAAGGTACTCCAATTCAGCAAGTGTATTTGTAACAACGCATCCACCTTCATAAGAAAATGACTTTAAAATATTAGGCGTACCTATATCAGCAAAAGTAAGTTCTTCAACCAAAACACCAAATCGCTCATTCTCATATGTCATTAAAGTGCGACGCAGAGAATTTTTCGCAATGTCGTTAATTGATTTAGCTTCCGAACTCGTTATTTGATAGTTCTCATCAAATAACTGAGTGCGCTCTTTTAATACATTAGCCAGCGAAAAGGATAAGCGGTCTAATTTTCCTTTTACAGAAAGCTTGATGATCACATCACCACTAAATACTAACAACAGGCTAAAGATCACGCCTATTAAAGCAAACTCAATGGTAAAATTACCCCGTTGATTAATTGCTGAACGTATCACGCTGGTACTCCTGGATCACTATCACTTCCCGAGAGAACACACTGGTTTCATCGATAAAATAAGTAAACATAGAATTAAAGTCATAATCGATTCGGTAGATGGCAATCGCACTATCTACTTCATCACCACACTCTTGCGTTGGATTATCCGCCGTAGCCAAACAAGGCTCTGTTTGATTTGTTAAATCATCCATCGATTCAAGATATTGAATACTTAATCGAAAATCATCAATATCGATCATATTGGCCCAAATTGAATCGCCACTGTGTAGCTGCTTTTTAAACGCAGACATATAATTATTATCCTGCAATTTAGCATTACGCGCCGCTTCAGAAATAGCGATGTCCCCCACAGCGGATACATAAGACATATAACTCATTTCGACCCAGGCCATACACATCAACCAAAAGGCAAAAAATCCGACCGCGAAATCAATACTGGCAACCCCTTTCTGCTTGCTTGGGCGATGACTAATTGCTCTGTAATTAGACATCACTCACCTGCTGTATCGCTGGCGTTAAATCGCGTAATATTTGGTACATTTCGAGGATTTCTGCATCAGAATACTTTGGCGTAAGCACGGATTTTACATAATTAAAATTGTTTGATTTCGCCATCGCAAGTAGTAGGTTCGCAGTAACCTGTGGATCTGCTACACCACTTTTTTGCAAGAGTAATAAACGTTGGATTGATTGTTCATATTTGCCCTCAATAATATCCAATACAGCTAAATTATTCTGAATGGTTATATCATCATAAAAATGACTGCGGGCTAAATTAAAGAACTGACGAGCCTGAATATAATGATGCTGGCTGACATAAATCATACCTAACAGATTTTCAATTTCAGGATCATTTACTTGGATTTCATTTGCCGCTAACGCACTGCTCAGTGCAGTATTAAGAGCACCTAATTCATACTGGGCATAAGCTTGTAGCAACAATGATTGAACATACTCCTTACCATGCGCTGTAGACTTTACAGTATTGGTTAAGGGTTGAAGGGTAAATAATGCGGATTCCGGATCACCCGATTTAAGATACGTATCAGCAAGCTTTATGCGTATTTCATTATTGTCTTCACGGCTAAGCTGCTGTTTATACAAAGGCACAAGCTGTTGATAATCACTGACTTTAACTAAAATCAATTCTTTGCTTTCAAATGACTGCAGCTGATTTGTTTGACAACCAGATAACAATAACACCGCGAGTAATAGATAACATCTATACATTAATCATCATCCTCATAATACCTGGTGCTGCAATTAAGATAACAACAGGCACCATAATAAAAACAATCAAAGGAATAGACATTTTTGCCGCTAGTTTTCCTATTTTCTCTTCTAAACCTAGCATCTGAACTTGGCGAATATCACCAGAAAGTGTTGTGAGTACCTGCGAAATAGAACTACCAAACTGCAAACTCTGCTTTAAAGTCATCACAAAACTGCGCATTTCATTTGAGGGAACACGTAAATACAGTTCATCTAAAGCCATTGCCAGCCCAACAATCCTTGCCCGGTCGTTAGTTTTAACTAAGACATTTGTCAGATCTTTATCAAACCCAGTCATCTCTTTACTCAAATAACTAATCGCTGATTCAATTGTCATCCCTGTCTGTACACATACCGCCATGAGGTCTAATAAATACGGCAGTTTATTCGATATTTTTTCAGTTAATTGTTTTGCTCTTAAATTTAAGAACGCATCAGGTAATATGATAATAAGTACTAACCAACAGGCAATAATGGCAATCAAATTCGCACTTTCAAACTCCATACTCTCACTTAGAAAGTACAGACCTATGCCACCCAAAAATAATACTAAGTACTTAACTGGCATAAATAAAGATGCGTATTTAAACTGATAAAAACCTGCAGCAATAAATTTCGTTTTTATCTCATCTTGATTACTCGAAAACGCATTCGATAATAGCTCGAAAAAACGTTCCAAAAAGCTTTTCGACTCTATTTTTTCTTGTGCATCAACAGCGAATCGCTCGAAATAAGATTGACGTTTAACATTCTTTAAGAGCACCCATAACAACAGCGAAATCCCTATACCTATCAGTAGAAAACGAAATAATACAGTCCATTCAGGTGTCCAAATTTGCATGATTACTTAACTCCCTTCATCAGAGTCCAGATGATAAAAATACCGATCGCCTCACTGATCAACACGTAATATAAAATCGGTCGACCAGAAGGATGAAACATCACAAACTCAAAGTTTTCAGGGCTAAGGTATTGCAGTATAAATAAAAAAACAAATGGAATTGAGCCAACAATTTTGGCTGAAGCTCGGGCTTCAGATGTTAATGCAAACTTCTTTTTTTCAATTGCTCGAGCATCAAACATCAGGCGATTAAGGCGGGTCATGATCTCTTTTAATTGACCACCACGGCGCATATTAGCCCTTAAGGTGATAACAAAAAATTGAAATGCTGGATAAGGAAAACGGTTACAAGACTTTTTAAATACCGAGTCAGGTGAATCACCGAGTCGTAATCGGTCCCCCATTAATTTAAATTCTCGACCCACTTCCCCATCAAGCGCTGAGCCTACAAAAATGATAGCGTGCATGATACTTTCACCAGAGCTAACAGCACTGGTCAGCATATTCAATGCTTCAGGAAAAGCCTCTTCAAATTGTTTTTTCTCTCGGCGTTGTAACCAAAAATAAGCAAATATAAAACCAGATATCTCAGTGCAAGCAATGACAAGGGGTAAAGACACTCGAAGAAAACTACTGTTAATATTCATCGCAAGGATGGCTAAAATAAATGCAAATAACATCACTTTAGCCAGTGCCAATGATCCTAGTTGTCGTTGGCAATTCTCCCAGGCCTTAGATATTTTTTGACTCCATGTTTGATCAGAAAGTGTGGCCAAATTAACAGCTTGCTGGTCTTCATAAATAGTATCAACAAAGACGGTACGATCACTCATATCCAAGTAGTTATGTTGGTGCTTCTTTTTCGGTATAAATAACAATAACAGCAACAAGCCACCAATAATTAATGCTAAAAAATACATTAATTAACCCCTTCCGCGGCAAAAACTGCTTTCAATTCATTTTCCAATCCAAAAAATTTCGCTTTTTCTACCAAGACTGAACGTTGCATCAGACCTGAGGTAATAAAATGCCCCTGCACTTTACCTTTGTTAGCACCATCATGCGTTGGCTGAAAACAAAATATCTCTTCCAATACAACATTGCTGCCTTCCACACCGATCACCTCTGTAATACTCATTACTTTTCGTGAACCGTCATGTAAACGACTAATTTGAATGATGATATCTACCGCACTTACAATAGTCTGGCGAATCGCGTCTAACGGTAGATTATTTGCAGCCATCATCACCATAGCCTCAACCCTGGCTATAGCATCACGAGGGGTATTAGCGTGTAATGTAGACATGGAGCCATCATGGCCCGTATTCATGGCCTGTAACATTTCAAAAGCTTCAGGGCCACGACACTCACCAACAACAATACGGTCCGGCCGCATACGCAGTGAGTTAATCACAAGATCTCTCTGGTTCATCTCACCATTGCCTTCAATACCCGCTTTTTGCGTTTCCAAACGTACCACGTGAGGTTGTAATAAGCGTAATTCAGCAGCATCTTCGATAGTAATAATACGTTCTCGCTGAGATATAAATTGAGAAAGAGCATTAAGCATGGTGGTTTTACCCGAGCCTGTACCGCCAGAAATGATGATATTCAAACGACATCGCGATGCAATCATCAGCATTTTTGACATCTCAGGACTCATAGCACCAAATTCAACTAACTTATCAAAATCAATACTTCGTTTTTTAAATTTACGGATGGAAATACAGGTACCATCAAGCGCAACAGGGGGAATAACGATATTGACACGGCTACCATCTTCTAAGCGCGCATCGCAAGTCGGCTGCGAGTTATCGACACGACGACCGACACGTGCCGCAATGCGTTTTACGATTTGTAATAGCTGCTCTTCATCAATGAAATTAATCGACGCTTGCTCAACAATACCCGCTCGTTCAATGAACACATTCTCATGACCATTAATCATAATGTCACTGATGCTGTCATCATCCATCAAACTTTGTAACGGACCAAGACCAAGTAATTCATCGACCAGATTTTTAACAAAATCATCGCGCATAACGCTAGGAACGCTAAGCCCATCTCGTTCTACCAGCAAATCTACCGCGCTACTGAGCTGAGCTTTCAGCTGTTTACGGTCGAGGGAGTTGACCGCTTCAGGCTCTAAAGCATCAAAAATAAGTGCGCGAATTTGTACATAAATGGATTTTGCATTAATCATGCTTAGCTCGCTTTTTCAACCGCTTAAAAAAGTTTGGCTTATCATTTTCCAATGCTTCGCCAATGAGCAAGGATGCCAGACGGCGTAAACTTTTCGCCATTTCACCTTGTTGCTGAAAAAGGTGTTTTCCTTCAAGTGTAATAGCGTCAGCATTGGGCTCAAACGGGCAAATAATGTCTATCGGTTGGCGTAAGAATTTTTCGACTTCTTCTGGCGTCACGGTGGCATTTTTCTCAACCATCGTATAGTTCAATACGATAAAAAATCGCGCCGGTGATTTTTCACTCGTAAATTGCGCCTTCACTTTTGCAGCTTCACGAACACTGGCTACTGTTGGCTCAATAACTAATACCATCGCATCACTATTTTGTGCCACATTACTTAGATCCTGCTTACTATTTGCAGATCTAGATAAGTCTTCGATAATGAAGTTTTTTTGTTTTTCCAGTTCATTACTTAAGGTGTTAATGTATTCTTTTAGCTCTAATTCATTCAAGTCATCAGAGTCTAGCGCTAACAAGGACAACATATTGTTGACTTTTTTTGTCATACTCATCGCAAAAGCTACATCTAAAGTGCCAGATAACGAACCACGCTGTACAAGACGCTTTTCAAATTTCTGCAGCCCCATGAGAATATCCATGTTACCGCCACTAAAATTGTGATCTACAACTAGACAGGTACTTTTCTTATTCGTTGTCAGCTGAAATGCAATTTCTGCCGTTAACATCGATGCACCAACGCCACCTTTAGAACCCCATATCGCGATTCTCTTTGCTACTCGATTCTGACCTAGCCCGCTATTTCGCTTGCGATTTTCATTCACGTTGCGAATAAAATCGATCAATTCTTGCTTAGTGATAGGCCAGAACAGATAGTAATACCCCATGTCTTTTAGATTACGAATTGTCGAGATAGCATCCTCACTACCAATCACAATCACCGACGCATCATTTGGCAGTAAATGGCTAATCAATTCCATATCTTTGCTAACATTTTGGCTGTTATTAAGCTCAACTAGCACAATTTCAATACTTGATTCACGTACGTGACTTTCAATATTCTTATCTATATTTTCTAAAATAACTGGCGCGGAGATACCTTCAAACTTAAATGCTTCAATAACAAGCTCTTGACAAGCCTGCGTTTGATAGAATAATACCGAAGTTAAATGCTCTTCTTTAACCTTGATTGATTTTTCTTTTTTTAAACGATCAACTAAATTAAACATCATTACCCGCTTATCGATTAGTGTATTCAGCATCAGTAGATTGATTTAGCATCTTCTCTGGATTAACCATCGATTGCCAACGCGCACTTTCTGTATAACAACCATCTCCAGGACGACCATAATGAGTCACTTTAGGGTTTTTACACACTTCCAAAAGTACTTTATGAACGGTGAGGTTAACCTCATAATCAAACCGATTAACATCACGACGATCACCCTGAATAAATTTGATATTGTTGTCACTTACACCTTTTTTTAGTAACTTTTTATGCGTACTATTAGCCAAATGTTTACCGATCTCCGAATACCAAACAAGCTCAATATTTTGTGTTAATACAATACTGTTATTCTCTTTTAAAAATAGATCCAACTCTTTTTCAGCATTTTCTTTTTGTTCCGGGGCTATCTTTAAACTTA
>Ga0105356_10006496_pt1 | contig 10902 bp, 7 predicted proteins | sample GOMGulsemesocosm_3_FD_83502 | JGI IMG/M metagenome (GOLD analysis project Ga0105356, IMG submission 83502) | Methane-oxidizing microbial communities from mesocosms in the Gulf of Mexico - GOM9D Gulf of Mexico | ecosystem: Environmental > Aquatic > Marine > Cold seeps | place: Gulf of Mexico...
CAGAAATAGAATTACAATCAAAATCTCACTCCGTAAAAGAAAGGCTTCGTTTTATTGAATTAATGCTCTTGTTTCGAGGTTGGATCGTTAGAAAGGACATTGTTGATAAGTTTGAAACCAGTATGCCTGCTGCAACTAGAGACCTTAAAGCTTACAGTGACCTAGCACCAGACAATATGCATTTGGATAATAGCACTAAAAAATGGGTATTAAATTTAAGTAATTTTACTCCTCTATTCCAAATCGAAAAAAGTGCTGCACTGGCAATATTAAGAAATACGGAATTCTCGCAAACAATAGGCATTTCACATACTGATGGGGTACTAGGGGTTCCTCGAATTTCGGCACCTGCTTTAGATGTATTGACCCACTTGACTAGAGCTGTGGCAAATAATGAGCCTCTACATATTGAATATTGTGCCGCTTCTAGAGGAGTCGAGACTACAGAAATTGTACCTCACTCATTTGTAGACAATGGAGTTAGATGGCATATACGGTCTTATGATAAAAAAAGAGATAGATTTTGGGATTTTGTAATTGGCAGGATTAAAAGTGTAAAACCAAGCAGCGACAATGTCTTAATCAAAGAGTCTATTGAGTCAGATTATCAATGGAATCGTATGGTTAGGCTGGAGTTTATAGCGCATCCAAATATAGATAATTTAAACAATAAGAAAGCAATTGAATTTGAGTACGGTATGGAAGATGGAAAACTAACACTACAGGTTAGAGCCGCAGTCGTTGGCTACTGGCTAAGAATGTGGAATGTCGATTCATCACCAGATCATAGCTTGGACGGAAAAGCATATCAGCTTTGTCTTGCTAACCCTGAAACACTTTATGATGTAGACAACGCACTGCTTGCGCCTGGTTATAGTACTTAGGCTGTTAAAACATGTGTAGTTTATCCTAAAATGAGAATACCGAGAATATTCTCATTCCCTACGAGATTAACCACGATAATAAATATAAAAATAATAATTATAGATTTTAGAGTATGAACTTTACTTAGTTAAATGAACTACTCAAATGAGTGCACCTTTTAAATTAATACAGACGCTCTTTTTAACAACAAGATTGCGAATATCAGTGTATGCAGCGACAAGCAGGGCTTTCAGCTCCAAATATGTACCTAAAACCGATCCAGCTTCATTAGAAACGTTCTAGCTCTATATTGGAATGATCAATTATTCAAGGTATGTTGCAATGACCTATCTTGCAACATACCGATTGGTCGGTTATTATTTACAGGTTAGATAAAATTAAAGAGTTGTAATCATGAGTGACGCTGAACAAACCCGCCAAAAAATTCTTGCTGTAGCAGCTGATGAAATTCATCAACATGGTTTTCAGGCGACGAGTTTATCAACCATACTCAATCGATGTGGTATTTCTAAAGGCGCTCTGTATTATCATTTCACCAATAAGCTTGAGCTAGGCTATGCCGTATTTGAAGAAAATTTTATACCTATGTTTCTCGATACATGGCAGCCAGCATTAAGCCAAGATGATCCCATCGAAGGATTATGTCAATTCTTTACTAACATGTGCAATGAAATGAACTGTAGTGAGGTAGTGTGTGGCTGCCCTCTAAATAATCTTTGTGAAGAGATGGCGAATGTTGATGAGGGCTTTCGTTTACGGATACTTTCGATGCAGGAAAAATTGAACGCATTAATTGTTACTGCACTGGAGCGCATTAAAGGTGATTTACGCCCAGAATTAAAATTGACTCAAGTTGCTTATTTTATTGTTGCTACTTTTCATGGCTCAACTTCTTTAAGTAAAAGTTCACGTAATAAAGAGTTATTTCAACAGGTTATAGCAGAACTTTGTTTGTATATCCGTTCATTAAAGCGATAAACTCAGTTAATATTGCTTTTCTACTTAGCGTTAATAGATCTTAGCTAAGCTTTTTATTTATAGATAAAACAGTTACAAACCGATCGGTCGGTGCTATTCTTGTTTACATTGAATATACCGAGCGGTCGGTTTGTTGTTTGTATAAACGTAATATTTATAAATAGGGAAGTATTAACATGCGAGTTTTAGTCAAATTAACTATTTTGTTGCTATTGGTAACCGTTACTTCTGTGTCAGTTGTATCAGCCTCTGAGAGTGCGATAATGCCGGCATCTCCATATAGCGTACTGGAAAGTATCGGTAATAAGCTATTCGGTCGAATAGCTGCTAATCAGCAGGAAATAAAAAAATTTCCACAACTCATGCAAGTAATTGTGGAAGAGGAGTTGATGCCATCAATTGACTATCGATATGCGTCTTATCGTATTCTAGGCAAGCATTTACGGAAAACAAGTAAAGATCAACGCGCCAAGTTTGTTGACTCAATGCGCCGTAACCTTGCCAGAACTTATGCCAATGCACTAATGCAGTATAATAATCAGCAAGTGGTATTTGAACCTGAAAAGCTTACTAACGGGAAAAAAATTGTTGCAGTAAAAACTCAAATTATTGATGTTAATAAACCGACTATCAATGTCGTTTTTAAAATGCGACAAAATAAAAAAACAGGTCAATGGAAAGCTTTCGATATGGTAGTGGAGGGCATTTCATTATTAAGCAGTATAAAAGCAGAATTAAGTAAAAAAATTGCTAAACAGGGTGTTGAGCAAGTCACTATTGAATTGGCAGCGCTAGCAAAATAAGCTTAGGTTTCTCAGTTTGCTGACAAGGGTTCTATGTCTTGTCAGCGTATCATTATCTTAAAATGCAACAAATTATGAACGAGCAATACTTTGTAAAACTTCAATAGCAACTAGGCTAGTTACTGAGGTTTTAAGCTGTTTCATTGTATCTGTTGTGATGAGTAACCCGTCATCATTAAGTTCGATATAACCTTGCTCTCGTAAGGTATTAATTAAAGTCGCCTGTGCTTTCTTATCGATAAATTCAGGGGCGGTTATATTATTTAACACAGATAACCGCTTCGCTATAGCAACAACTTTTTGTTCTAAATCTCGCCTAGTGAGTGGCGCTAAGCGCGTTGCCAATGAGGTTATGATCGCAAGTCTTTGTAAGCTTTCATCAATACATTCTGCCATATGGTGAATGTAACTAAGTTGCTCGGTATCATCGGTTAATGACCAGAACTCAGCTTTGCTGTGCTTAGCAATACCTGATTTTTCTAAAAAGGTTAAAACTTGTTCAACTTGTTTCGTTATTTGCTCTGGAGTTTGCCACAGGAAAAGGTCGTCTTTTAGAGTAGCGAGTAAGCTTATCGTTTGCTCTATTAGCTGTTGTTGCGCTATTTTGCTATTGTGGGTTAATAACTTACATACCAATGAAATTAATGCGTAGGTGTGTAAAATATTGTTGCGATAGTAGCGCATCTCTAAGCTAGCAGACTCATTTAATGAAATGATAGTACCAAAGCTGTCTGTTGATATTGTGACTTTGTTAAGAGAAATAACGTGTGCTAATAATTCACTGCCACTTTCTTGTGGTATGGTCAATTGCTCGCTAAAAGGGGCGTTTCGTTGAATGTTTAACGCAAAATCAATTTGCTTTTCTAAATCAGCTTTAGCAAGGGCTTTATTTTCACAGGCATGTAAAATAAGCGCGACTAATGCAACGCCGTTCAACGCTGCACATTGATTGATTCGGGTCATTAATTGATTTGCCATATCGTTAACCGTTGGTGTTAACCAATTAGGTTTTTGTGGATCGATAGGGTTAATTGCCGCTTTCCAATCAGGTACTTGCTTATTTAAATAGTCATTAATATTAATGGGTTCACCAAAATTCACATAACCATTACCATAATTACGTAAATTTTTAATGGCTTTAAGCACACCAAACATAGATTCTTTTTTCTTTTCGCTACCACTAAGCTCTTTGTGGTAGGTGCCAACTTCCATAACATGTTCGTAACCTAAATACACAGGCACTAAAGTTAGAGGTCGGTCGATCCCACGAAGTAAACTTTGAATGGTCATGGCTAACATGCCTGTTTTAGGATTCAATAAACGGCCCGTTCGGCTACGACCACCTTCAGTGTAATACTTTACAGAATAACCACGTTCAAATAATAAACCTAAGTACTCACGGAAAATGGTTGAATATAATCGATTACCAGCAAAACTACGGCGAATGAAAAAAGCACCACCTTTTCTAAACACTGGCCCTGCAGGCCAAAAATTTAAATTAATGCCAGCGGCAATACGCGGCATTACTAAGCCTTCTTGTAAAATGACATAGGAAAGTAATAAATAGTCCATATGGCTTCGATGACAGGGCACGTAAATGATTTCGTGTCCGTCTTGAGCGAGTTCACGTAATACTTGAGAGTTATTCACTTTTATATCGCTATACAGGCGCCCCCACAACCAACGTAAAATACGCTCACCCAAACGCACTAATGAAACGCTATAATCGCCAGCTATTTCTTCCATCATGCTTTGTGCTTGTTTTTTTACTTGTGCAGTACTGAGGTTTTTACTTTTAGCCTCATCTTTAATAATGCGCATTACTGAAGGATTGGCAAATAAAGCCGTGAACATTTGCTGACGATGAATAAGGCGTGGTCCTTTTGCAGCAATATTTTGTCGATGAAAATGAAAGCGAGCAACGCGAAGTAATTTGTGGGCTGTAGCCTCATCGTTGCCGTGATTGTCAGACATATCTCTTAACGAGAGGGAGGGGCTATATCGGACTAAATTGTCGCGACCTAGAAAAAGAACAATAAAGAATTTACGTAACCAGGTAGGAGCCGCTTGTTCTGCTAATAGTGAGGCAACATTGGCATTGTTTTTTTCTTGAGTGGGTACTCTTCCCCAAATATTATTTACGGGTATTAATTGCGCATCAAGTTCTTTATTAATATTGTGTTGATTAAGAATCTCTAAGCCTTGATGTAGTGCGGTAGTTTTTCGTGTTTTAAACCACGAAAATACTAACTTGGGTTTTTCCAAACATAAGGTGCGATTGAAATATTTATCATTAATTTTAATTTTACCCAGCGGATCAGGTAGATTTTGTTGCCTACAGGCCGTTCGGAGGGCTAATAAGTCACTGGCCGATTGATGGCTAACTACGTAAAAAATGGGGCTAGTTTGCGTTTCAATTGATGCCTGTGCATCTTGCACTATTTTACTACGAACCAATAAACGTAAAGGGAGTTTTAATAATAAATAAAAAAAAGAACGCAATATAGACATTATCATCGCTAAAATTAATTGTGGGCAAGATCAAAGGAGAAGTTTAGCATTGATACCTAAACTACTTCAAGATACGCGTTTTAAGGTGCCAAGGCTAATCATGTGTTAGCCGCAGCTGTTTATTAAGCACAAATACAGCGATTTCGTCCTGAATTTTTCGCTTGGTATAACGCATTGTCAGCTTGTTCAAATAAGGTAGTCCAGTCGGAAATGTTATCATTTTGAGCAATCCCTATAGAAACCGAAATAGGCGGTAAGTAAGTATTTGTATCTCTTTGTTTTAGTTTCATTTTAGATATTGATATGCGAATTCTTTCAGCGATATCTTTTGCTTGAGCAATGGGGGTGTTGGCCATTATTACTACAAACTCTTCACCGCCAAAACGAACGGCGAGATCTTGCTCTCCGATATGGCTTTTAATTGTTTTGGCTATTCGCTGAATAACTTTATCACCAATAAAGTGGCCAAATGTGTCATTAACTTTTTTGAAGTGATCTATATCTATGGCCAAAGATGAATGAGTATCGTCGTGATTTAAGTTTTGTAATTTTTCATTACAGCCACGGCGATTTAGTAAACCTGTTAATGAGTCTACTAAGGCTTCTTGCCTTGATGAAGCAAGCTTATCTTTTAGTTGGTTTATCTCAATTTGTGTTGTGCTTAACTTTTGAGATAGTGCCTCGTGTTGGGATTTGGTGTTACTTATGGTATTAAAAAGGTAGCTGACAATATTATCCATAGAAGTATTGTGTTTTGATTTAGCTAAAATTTCATCTAATTTTTGTAAATTGTTTACGGCTTTATCTTCATTACTCACTTGCTTACTAATTTGTTCTATTGTCTCACTTAACGTTTGTTCAAATGGCGCTAATACGGTATTTTCAACTTGCTGAGTAAAGGATACGTAGCGTTTAAATAAATCAGCCATAAAATCGGCGGTGATGGATTGTCCCTGTTGTAATTTTTTATCTATAGCAGCCGACAACATTTCGTTTTCATTGCTAATATAAAGATAGATTACCGAATAATTTACAGGTGTAGGGGGAATTAAATGACTAGCGAGGAAGTCGTGGGTATGTTCGCTGAACTTAGAAGTTACTTGATAGTTATCTTCAAAAGACATACTTTATTCCTATACACTTGATTTGTTATTATATTGTTGGCTATTTTAACGTCATCATTTGAGAGTAACAAGGGTAACAAGAGTAAAAATAGTAATAATGTCGTTTTTATAAGCAAACAATAATAAACAATAGAAAACATATTTGAATTAGACTAAAGGATAGTGCTTTGCAGAAAATCGCCATTTTTGTTGATGTACAAAATATTTATTACACTACGAGAGATGCTTATCAACGTCAGTTTAACTATCGATTATTGTGGCAAGAGTTACTTGCCAAGGGTGATATTAAACAAGCAACTGCCTATGCTATTGCCCGTAGTGATGATCAGCAGCACAAATTCCAGAAAGCGCTAAAACATATTGGTTTTGAGGTAAAACTGAAACCATTTATCCAACGCAGTGATGGCTCTGCCAAAGGTGATTGGGATGTAGGTATTACTATTGATATTATGACTGCTGCGGCAAGGCAAGACATAGATACCATAGTGTTGCTTTCGGGAGATGGTGATTTTGATATGCTGCTCAGGCATGTTAAAGCCGAATATAATGTCAATACTATTGTTTATGGTGTGCCAAAATTAACGGCAAATTCATTAATTAATGCCACAGATGAATATTATGAAATTGAGCAAAGTTTATTGCTATAGCGAGTGTTTCTGTTGATACTAAGGTCTAAAGTCAATTTTATTTTTATACGATAAGCTAAATAATATAGCAATAAAAAACAGTAATTAATTCGAATAAGTACTTACATATCCACACTTAAATTGTGATGAGAAATGTTTTAAGGAGCTAACTTTGAAGAAAACTGATACCGATAATTACCAACATTTTCTCAAAGTAGTTGACTGTCAACAAGCTTGCCCTGCTCATACGCCTGTCCCTGAATATATCCGTTTAATTGCTGAGAGGCGCTATACCGATGCTTACCTTATTAATTGGGAGTCTAATGTATTTCCTGGCATATTAGGTAGAGTATGTGATCGCCCTTGTGAGCCAGCCTGTCGTCGAGGTCGGGTGGAAGAAACCCCTGTTGCAATTTGTCGTTTAAAACGTGTTGCCGCTGATAATAAAGAAGATATCACTGCCTTTCTCCCTAAAATTCCTCGTAAAAAAAATGGCAAACGTATTGCGCTTATTGGTGCAGGGCCAGCTTCAATGACAGTTGCTAGAGATTTATTACCACTAGGCTACGATGTGGTTATGTTTGAGCGTGATGCTAAAGCCGGTGGTATGATGCGTAGTCAAATACCTGCTTTTCGTTTGCCAGAAACAGTGCTTGATGAAGAGCTAAACTATATTATTAATATGGGACTTGAATGTCATTTTGGTGAAGAAGTTACCTCGCTTGATAAATTGTTACAAGCGAATTTTGACGCCATATTTGTAGGTACGGGGGCGCCCAATGGCAGGTGGTTGACAATCCCAGGTCATGACCAACTTGACGGGCAATATGAAGTTCCTCAAATTGATACCGGCATAAATTGGTTAGCAAAAGTTTCTTTTGAACACCTAAAGTATGATGAAGAGACACCAGCGCCTAAAAAGGTTGTTGTACTTGGCGGGGGTAATACCGCAATGGATTGCTGTAGAACGGCAAAGCGATTGGGTGCAGAAGAAGTAACAGTATTAGTGCGTTCAAGTTTTGAAGCGATGAAAGCTTCTCCTTGGGAAAAAGAAGATGCGGCAGCCGAAGGCATTACCATTTTGCCTAATTATAATCCGTTAGAATACAAAATTGAGCAGGGCAAGTTAGTTGCTGTGTTATTTGAGCAAGTTGAATCTGTTTATGACAAAGTGGGTAATCGTACCTTGCAAGCAACAGGTGAAACCTTGCTGGTTGAATGTGAACAAGTACTGGTTGCAGTTGGTCAAGATACCGCCTTTGACTGGATTGAGCGTGATATTGGTATCATATTTAATCAATGGGACAGACCGAAAGTTAATAATAAATCTCTGCAATCTACTCTGCCTACCGTATTTTTTGGTGGTGATGCTGCTTTTGGCCCTAAAAATATCATATCGGCAGTTGCTAATGGCCATCAAGTAGCTATTTCTATTGATTTATTTTGTCAAAATGCCGATCCAGTCGACGACAGATCTGATACGAGCTTTAATCTCATTAGTCAAAAAATGGGTATTCATGAATGGAGCTACCAAAGTGGCATTGATCATCAAGAGCGTAATTTAGTACCGCATATTGCGTGGGATGAAGCAGTAAAAACCTTAACTACGGAAGTCGAATTAGGTTTTGATGAAAAACTTGCTCTGGCTGAAGCTAGCCGTTGTTTGAATTGTGATGTGCATACGGTATTTACCGAAAGCACCTGCATTGAGTGCTCAGCATGTGAAGATGTTTGTCCAATGGATTGTATTAATTTCGTTGAAGAAAGCGATGATAGCCAAATGGTACAACAGTTTAGAGTTTCAGAACTAAATGAAGAACAAAGCTTATTAGTGTCTGCACCATTAAAAACAGGACATATTATGATAAAAGATGAAGATGTTTGTTTGCATTGTGGTTTGTGTGCTGAGCGTTGCCCAACAGGTGCTTGGGATATGAAAAAACTATTGATCAATAATATAAATGCCACGATAAAGTAGCGTTAATAATAGGTCCTAATTAAGGTAAGAAAGTATGACTGATAACCTATCTATTAGTGATGACAAAAGCGCAACTGACTTGCTGATAAATGAATTTGTAGTACGTTTTGCTAACACCAACGGAACTGGCTCTGCTAGTGCAAATAATATGTTTGCCAAGGCTATTTTACGCATGGGTATCCCGGTAAGTGCTAAAAATATTTTTCCATCAAATATTCAAGGAATGCCTACTTGGTATGAAGTTAGGATATCTGAGAAAAACTACCTAGGACGGCGTGGTGGCAAAGCAGAAATGGTTGTAGCCATGAATGCGCAAAGTCTCAGTGATGATATTAATATAGTAAAAGAAGGTGGTTACCTACTATATGATTCAAGTCGCGCTTTACCCGATAGCCAAATCCGCTCAGAAATTAATTACTTAGGTATACCCATATCTAACATTTGCCTTAAAGAATATAGTGACCCAAGACAAAGGCAATTATTTAAAAATGTTATTTATGTAGGGGCATTAGCAGCGTTATTAAGCATGGATTTTTCTTTGTTGAAAGCGCTGGTTAGAGATCAATTCAAAGGGAAAGAAAAGCTTATAACGCCTAATATCTATGCCTTAGAACTCGGCTATCAATATGCGAATAAACATTTTATCTGTCCATTAGCGATTAAAGTAGAAAGCAGGGACTTAATCAATAATCGTATTTTAGTTGATGGAAATACTGGGGTTGGGCTTGGTGCTGTATATGGTGGTGCTACAGTGGTTGGCTGGTATCCCATTACCCCGTCTACTTCTGTTATTGAGAAGTTTTCTAGCTATTGTCATCGTTTACGTATTGACCCTGCCAGTGGTAAAAAAAATTATGCCATTGTGCAAGTGGAAGATGAATTAGCTGCAATTGGCGTCGCAATTGGTGCTGGTTGGAATGGCGCCAGAGCATTCACAGCAACGTCTGGCCCAGGTGTGTCTTTAATGGCTGAGTTTTTAGGGCTCGCGTACTTTACTGAAGTTCCTATGGTTTTGGTAAATGTTCAGCGCTCTGGCCCTTCAACTGGAATGCCAACACGCACACAACAGTCAGATATTTTGGCCTGTGCTTATGCTTCGCATGGAGATACTAAGCAAATATTATTATTCCCTGACAGTCCAAGTGAATGTTTTGACTTTAGTGCACAAGCATTTGATATTTCTGAGCAACTGCAAACGCCGGTCATTATTATGAGTGACTTGGATTTGGGGATGAATGATCACTTAGCAGAAGAATTTTCTTGGCAAGATGATAAACGCTATAACAAGGGGAAGATTTTAACGGCTGAACAACTTGATGAAGTTGAAGTCTTCGGTCGCTATTTAGATGTGGATAATGATGGTATCTGTTATCGGACTTTACCGGGAACTCATCCAGATAAAGGCGCCTTCTTTAATCGTGGTACCTCACGTAATCGTTTTGCCGGTTATACTGAAAAGTCAGTAGACTATGTTGATAATATGGAGCGTTTAACGAAGAAGTTTTATTCAGCTATACACTTTTTACCTGAGCCTGAAATACAGCAAGGCAAGAAAATAGCACCAATAGCATTGGTCTATTTTGGTACTAGCAGCCACCCAATTGCTGAGGCGATTGATCAATTGCAAGAACAAGGCTTAACCACTGATACGTTACGTATTAAGGCTTTTCCTTTTCATCAACAAATTGAACAGTTTATAGAAGAACATTCTCTAAATACCAAGCAAGTGTTTGTAATAGAGCAAAACCGAGACGCTCAAATGAAAAGTTTATTGGTTAATGAACTGCAAATTGATCCAAATAAATTGACCAGCATTTTAAATTTTGATGGTTTACCAATAACGAGTGACTTTATTGTGCAAATGGTTTTAACACAATTAGCATCACCTCAATTGAACAAAAAAGTAGGCTAGTGAGTCATCGTCATCCTCGTCATTAATTGTTATCGAGGATCTGAAATTTCAATTAATATAAATGTTTCAAGGAATAGGGTATGAG
>Ga0105356_10006500_pt1 | contig 10897 bp, 9 predicted proteins | sample GOMGulsemesocosm_3_FD_83502 | JGI IMG/M metagenome (GOLD analysis project Ga0105356, IMG submission 83502) | Methane-oxidizing microbial communities from mesocosms in the Gulf of Mexico - GOM9D Gulf of Mexico | ecosystem: Environmental > Aquatic > Marine > Cold seeps | place: Gulf of Mexico...
AAAGCTATCGAGCAGGTAAAAATCATCCGGTGTATCGCCCGTATAACTGCCCGTATAGATGTTTGAATGAACACCCAATTGGCGCAACAGTTTACGGGTAAACAGTGCACCACCACTGACCCCATCGCCAGAGGTCGCCGCCGGAAGAAACTGGTGTATGCTAGCGCTCACAACATAACCCCCTCAAAGTCACTCAACGCGACTTAAACGCAACAACGGCATAATCCTGAGGGCCGTAAAACAGCTGATTACAGCGGCGTTCGACCTCAGTCGACTCCAGCAACGCATACTCGGCGGGGATAGGGTTCAGGCGATGAACCTCAGTCGCACTAAAACCCCGATAATTCAACATAAAGTCAGTAAAGGCCGGAGGCAGTGGGTGCAGATGAGTCGGGTCGGTATAAAAGTGGGTCGCCCCCGTAACCAAGTTTTCTGGGTTAGGCGTCTCTAAAATAATCATCCCCCCAGGTTTGAGAACTCGCAGAGCTTCGATGAGGAACAGATTCAACTGAGCAAAGGTGAGATGCTCTATAACATGAAAGCTACTAATAGCACCTAGGCTCTCGGGCGCCTGCTTCTGTAACCACTGCAAGCCATCACCTAAAACAGCATCGTGTCCAGCGGCAAGGCAACTCTCAACATTGTGGAAGTTTAAGTCGATTCCAAAGCGTTCGTAGCCTTGATCAGCCAGTAAGTTTAACCATTCCCCTCGACCACAACCAATATCGGCCACTCTAGCGCCACTTTTAAGCAACTCACAGCGTTCAAGCACTGGCAGGTAGTACTCTAAGCGCTGACGAATCGTGTCTGCACTGCCTCGGAAATGCTCCTCAAAGGCTGCATAAAAAGCGTCTTCAACTGGCACCTCAGCGGTAATCGTCGTCTCCACCACAACAGGTGCAGCACTCCCCGCTTGAGGCACTGCAACAGGGGCTCGCTCTAGCGAAGTTAAGCGCAAGCGCAGCTGAGCTAGGCCGCTATCGTGTTTTGAAAGCTGAGCATCAACAGCGGCCAATTCAGCATTGTGCTCAGCCTCGCACCTAGCCAACTGCTGCTGGGTCTGAACCAAGCGCGTCTTAACAAGGTGAAGCCGCGCCTCTTGATCCGCCCTCTGCGTATCCAGCTGTTCCTGTAGCCCGACCAGTTGACGCTGCTGCCCTTCAAACAAACCACTCCACTGAGTATTTAATCGATGAAAGTGGTTAAACTGGGCATTTTCATAACGCCTAAAGTTACTCGCTCCCAACCAGACCATAGCCAGTGCAAGGCACTTGCCAAGCAGCGGCACCCTCACCAGCCTTTCTTTCCAGTAGGTTAAACGCAGATTGGCCCCCGCATTAACCTCTCCCCCCTGTAGACGCCCCTCGTCGGAGTAGCGCAACCTCATCAACAGCTTACGCTTATCTTCCCCGGCACGTAATTTATTGAGATAGTAATCCAAGCCTTCAGGGTCGGCCTCACGCCCAAGAATTTGCAGGTAAGCCTGCTCTATAAACTCCTGATCATGCAATGCAATCAGCGGCACAGAACTGTAGTCAAATGAGGCCTCTTCAACTAGCGCTTCCGGTATCGGCGGGTAGTCCGCATCGGCAGAAAAATCACAGGGCTCATCAACTTCTTTCAGTGCGTACTGATCCAAACGCGCTTGAATTCGCTCGTTTAGCGAATCAATATCTATATCCGGGTTGTTAGGAAGTAACATACTTAACCTCAGCCTCCCTGGCTTTCCTGTATTTTTTGTTGCCCTAGAGGTTCTGACCGCATAACCTGCTCACTAAAGCGCGGGCTCAAATTGCACACGCCACCAAATTGCGCCCCGCGAATACCTGCCACTTCAAACCTAGCGGCACTGTCCCACCAGTGATAACAGTGGCGTGTGTGATCCATGCCCTCGTGTAAAGCAACCGTGACGGTATATTTACCCGGCGCCAGCGACATAGGCATGTTCAATTCATACTGCTTACACTCACCGGGCGCAATCGCCAGAGAGTGTCCGAGGTGATGGGTATTGGTACCAAACATATCCTGACCAAACCGATCTCGAATCATCACACCCAGCGTCATGCTTTCAAGAAGCTCACGGCCTTCAACAGTGACTTGCAAGGAGACAATTTCACCACTGCTGACCACAGCTGAGCCAGAATCTTGACCCGCAAGAATCACAGATACTGCCTTAACCTCGTAGCTGCCATAACCCTGATCAACAACATCCGTCTCAGGTTCAACATCATCGGCGCCCAAAAGCTTGTTATATACATTAACCGCCACTTCTGGCTCAGCGTCGGCTAGAACAACGCCCTTATCCAACACCAACACTCGATCGCAAAGCATTTTCACGGCATTGAGGTCGTGGGAGACAAAGATAATCGATCCACCCGATGCACGAAACTGACGAATACGCCTCATGCACTTCTGCTGAAAGTGACCGTCGCCCACCGACAGGGCCTCATCAATAATGAATAGATCGGGATCGGCGTGAATCGCAATAGAGAAAGCCAGGCGCATTACCATACCCGATGAGTAAGTGCGTAAAGGCTCATCTATGTAACGACCCAACTCAGAGAATTCGATAATGGCTTCGCGTCTCGCCTCCACCTCTTCGTGCGTCATGCCGATTAGCAGGCCGTTGGTGAGAATATTCTTTTGGCCTGTCTGGTTGGAGTCAAAGCCGGTGCCCAACTCCAACAGCGCAGTCACCTTTCCGCTTAACTGAATATCGCCAGAGTCAGCCAGCAGGACCCCAGTTAAGAGCTTCAACAGGGTCGATTTACCCGCCCCATTTCGACCCAGTATGCCCAGCGCCTCGCCGTCTGCCACCGTAAAATTAATATCGCTTAATACCTGATGGCGGGTATGACGAGTCCGTCGAAACAGCATTTCTTTTAAGCGGTCAGCGGGCTTTTCATAGAGCTTGAAGCTCTTTGAAAGCTGTTGAACAGAAATCATCCGAGCACCTAGATAAAGTCGCGTATGTCTTGCTGCAAGCGCTTATGCACGTAGCGAGCAAAGAGAAACAAGCCGCCAGCAGTCATCGCAGCCCCCAGGAAAAACACCCCATCAGGAAGCTGGTTCAACAAAATAATATCTCGGTAGGCATCGATAAAAAATACCGCAGGGTTATAGGCAAGCGATGCACCCCAGCCATCCGGAAGAATATTGGCCACATAAACAATGGGGGTCAGCCAGAACCAAACTGTAAAAATAATGCCCACCAGCTCGCGAACGTCATGAATAAAAACAGCAAGGGTGGCAAACAACAACCCCAAACTATAGGCAATGATACTCTGCAGCAGAAACACCAATGGCAGCGCCAACATACTGCGATCCAACGGGTGATCGACCCAAAAGATAAACAGCAAGAAAAACGCCATAGAAATAAGGTAAATGACGGACTCAGATAGCAGAACATAAAGCGGCAAGAGCGGCAAGCTGACATTCACCTTGCCGATAATACCCGCCTTTTCCTGGTAGACGTTGGTTATGCGAGTCACCGAAGAGGCAAAACAGTTCCACGCAAGTAAACCGGAGACCAAGTACAAACTGTAATTGAAGTCTCCCGCTGGCATGCCCGCCATCACCAGGCGCGCGCCCATGATCTTAGAAAACACCAGAGTGAAAATCAGTATATTAACCAGCGGCATGAGCAACAGCCAAAAGCCACCCAGTACCGAGCCGGAATAACGATCAATAAGATCCTGACGCGTAAACGCGAGAATCACAGCCAAACTTTTCAAGATAAATTTCCTACTGCTCGTTCTGCGCCAAGGTAAGCTTGCGCCAATACTGCAAGACATCCGTCAGGATGTAAGGAAGGTCTCGCTGCGCCTGCCAGTTAGCCAGATCAGCAATCTTCTGCGACGAACCATGAGCCAAGGGGATATCCACCGGCCGTACCTTCTCAGGATCAACCTCTATAGCAATATCGCAACTCGACAAAGCCACCAATTGCTCCAGAACATGAGAAATAGAGACCGCCTCCGCCGAGACAATATTAAAAGCCTCGCCCGATTCAATGTCGTCACGCCGGTGGATCAGTGCAATATACGCATCAACCACATCATCGAGATGCAGGAAGCAACGCTGCGCCTGCAAATTACCCACCTGCATCACAGGAGGCTGCAGCCCCGCCTCTATACGCGCCACCTGCTCGGCAAAGGCCGACACAACAAAACGATTACTCTGACCAGCGCCCGTGTGGTTAAAAGGCCTAGCACGAATCACTTTAAGCGTTGAGTGAACCGAATAAGAATATGCAGCCAAGTCGGCAGCGGCCTTGCTGGCGGCATAGGGATTAAGTGGCTCAAAGCGGGTCTGTTCACTGAGAGAGTCACCACCCGCAAAAGCTCGACCATAACAATCGCTCGAGCCCACCTGTAAAAACGTACACTCAATAGCGTCCGCCACCAGCGCATCCAGTAAATGAAGGGTGCCCTGCAGGTTCGTCTGCCAGGTTAACTCTGGCGAATTAATTGCCGTGGGTATGTGTGAGATAGCGGCCAGATTGACAATGCAAACGGGTTTTAACTCACCCACCAGCCGAGTGACCGCCGCGCGGTCGGTCAAGTCACAGACGATATTACGCGTTCCAGTGAGCGATTGCCGATGACTTCGACTGCTGGTGCAAACCTCAGCCTGCGGAAAGGCCTTCAGTAAGCCAGGCACAAGAGCCTGGCCAACAAAGCCGTGCCCTCCTGTAACCAGAATGCATCCCTTCATAGCGTTTATCCGTCAGTGACTTTTTAAGCGCTCGATATCCGCATCAACCATCTCAACGATCATCTGTTCAAGAGTCGTAGAGGCTTTCCAATCCAATTTGGCCGCCGCTTTGGCTGGGTTACCCAGCAACACATCCACCTCGGCTGGACGGAAGAACTCCGGATCGATAATCAGGTAATCATCCATTTTCAGGCCAACGTGCTCAAACGCAATCTGGCACATGTCACGCACAGTGGTCGTCAAACCCGTCGCCACCACAAAGTCGTCGGCTACGTCTTGCTGCAGCATGCGCCACATGGCCTCAACGTAATCCTGAGCATGACCCCAGTCGCGCTTGGCATCAATATTACCCAAGCGCAGCTCTTTGCTTAAACCCAAAGAGATTTCTGCAACAGCCTTGGTCACCTTGCGTGTGACAAACTCAGGGCCACGTAAAGGCGACTCGTGGTTAAATAAAATACCGCTGCAGGCGTACATATCGAAGCTTTCACGGTAGTTAACCGTCATCCAGTGGGCGTACAGCTTGGCCGCGGCATAGGGTGAGCGCGGGTAAAAAGGCGTGCTCTCAGACTGCATAGGTTCTTGAATCAAACCGTACATCTCAGACGTTGAGGCCTGATAGTAGCGAGCCTCAGGGAGCACCAAACGCATGGCTTCAAGCAGGTTCGCCGCGCCCATGCCTGTAACCTGTCCTGTCAGCAACGGCTGCGCCCAAGAGGTCGCCACAAACGATTGCGCGCCAAGGTTATAAATCTCATCTGGCTGATGCTTAGTCAATACACGTATCAGGCTGGTTGGGTCCAGCAGGTCACAGTCTTCGTGAATAACCTGATCGGTTACACCCAACCAGTTCAAACGCCACTGATTCACATCAGACGAGCTTCGACGGGGTATCGCACCCACGACTTTATAGCCTTTTTCCAAAAGATTCTTTGCGAGGTACGCGCCATCCTGGCCCGTAACGCCAGTAATAAAGGCTGTTTTATTGCTCATGGTGTTCCTTGTCGTAAATATCAAAAGGCTATAAGAATTCGCGGATAATAACACTGAAGCGCGACCTTGAGTAGGCGCACTTGGGCCACTTGAGACAAACATCCCAAGCCTTGACAGCCCACAAGCAAAGAACCCCCTTAAAACGCTCACCACTGCGAATTCAAGCCCAACAGATTACAAACAGGACAAAACTAAATTACCTGACAGCCCACTAACTACCCACAAGAGGAAAGGGGGAGCAGTCCCGCCAAAGCAGTGCCCTGCACACAGCAGCCAAACCCCGCACAGACGAGCCGAAACGCCTACTTAACAGCGGGGGCAGGTAAGTCGATGCGCTCGATATTACTCATATTATCCAACAACATCCGACTGCTCTGTAACCAATCCATCCACTGGTAGTCACTCGACACCTGCAGCGCCTCTGGAATACCCGAAGCCTCTACCTCCAGCAACAAGTCACTGAGACTGGCCGGGCGAGTCAAATCAAAATAACCGATCCGCTCGCCGCCCACCTCACGGTGTATGGGTGTATCACTGGCCAACACAGGCAGGCCATTGGCAAGACTTTCAACCAAAGGCAACCCAAAGCCCTCAATAAAGGAAGGAAACACCAACATCTTGGCGGCAGAGTAGCAGTGGAGTAGCTCCTGATCGCTCAGGTCTGACCACCAAAAGAGCCGCTTATTCTTTTCTGGGTGATTGGCAATACGACGCAACAGCTCGTCAACCTTCCAACTCTCACGCCCAACAATGCACAAATTCACATCCACGCCCCGCGCCCACAGCAACTCGAACGTATCGAGCAAATACTGGTGGTTCTTACGCGGCTCAAGCGTCGACACCATCAAGTAGGTAGGATTAACCGCAAAGCTATCAATCAACGCCTGACGCACAAGCGGAGCAGCAACATTTTCCTGCCCCTCTAGCTGAGGCTGGTCCGGTTTCTTGCCAAAATCCCCCCCCAGCCAAAAATAATTAAACTGTTCATCCGGCAGATCAACCCCCACCGTGCCACGCACATAACTCTGCAGGTCAGCTTGCACCGCCTGAGAGATCGACATATAACCATCGGCGTATTTAACCAGCTCAGCAAACCAATCATTAAAAGAGGAGACCAAAAAAGCGTCACAAAATTGTGGGTGGGTTATGGGAATCAAATCATAGATAACCGAAATCACCTTCACCTTGCGCTTGCGTAGCTGCTCCACCGTCGGCCAGATATTACAGTGCCAGCTGGAATCAAGCAGCAGCAGGGTGTCGCCCTCCCCCACCTCTGCAAAGCGCTCCAAGGTCGCAGCATCCACATCAACAAGCTCAGGCGTACGCCAACCGGCCAGACGCTTAAGCGGGCGAATTAATATCCGGTCCAGCAAATAATTGAGCCCAAACTGCTGGCGACCGCGCAACATAAAACGGGTGAAAAAAGGCAGAGGCACCACTGCACACGCCAGTTCGCGCAACGCACGGTAGATGGACTTAAAGTAGCTGCCCACTCTTAAGCGCAGTGACTGGGTGGCAGCCTTAGCCCCATTAGAGTCAGGCGAAGGGTATAAGGCCTGGCTACTGATGGGCGTAAACTGCCCATGACCAATCACCACGGGCACAACCTTCAAAACCTCCGAGCCAGCCGCTGCACTTTCAGCAAAATCCGCGCCCTCAGCCGAGGAGAGCGGCTGCTCAGCCTGCAACTGTTCTAAACCCTCAACCACCCGCCGCACCACACGCTGTATACCGGTATTGGTTTCGGGGTTTTGCTGTAAAAACGTACAATCAACGTATACCGTCGCCATCAAACAAACTCTTTAGTTACATAACGTCACAAACACCGGCAACCGTCAAAGCACACCGACCAACCCCAACAAAGGAGGCAAAAGCCGCGCAATTATTGCAAAGGCAACAGAATAAGAGAAGGAAAAAACGAGATACACCAGACACAGATAAGAAAGAGAAAAGACCAACCGAAAAGAACCCGCTTAAACACCAACACAGAACACAGAAAAACCCGCCGCCACCTCAAACAAACCAAACCCCGTCACTCAACACCAACTCTGTCTGCGCAATATTTTCAGCGCTGTTGGAAAAGCTCACCAACATACCGTGCTCACTGCCGCCGGTCTGTAACTCCGCCAGCCAATAAGCTGCACCATCGGCATCACTGTCGCGCCCCAGCACGTTGCGGTAGAACACATCGATGAGCTGCTCATGGGTTAATCCAGACCCGTAGGTCTCGACAAACTCAGCGGAGTCATAGAAGCCCTTTGCAATAGCATCGATTGAGGCACCAACATCCGCCTCTGCCACCCAATAGCTCAAACCCGAAACATCCGGCTCGCGTGCAAAGGCTGCGGCATAAAGGCGATGCACCTCAAAGGCGACATCCGCGCGATCAATCGCCAACACACCGTCGTCAAACACCAAGCGATCCAGCCCATCAAAGCGCCCATCGTTGGCCACACCGCCGAGGGTAAAGTCAGCGCTCGCTTCATCGTAGATGACCCAATCGGCTGCATAATTGCCGCCAACCGCCAGACTGCTGACACCCGCAGCACTGACCTCAAGAGCAACACCAATCGAAGCCTGCGCCTGACCGAGGGTATAACTCACCTCATCAGCGCCACCCCCGCCTTCACCACCCCCCTCAAAAACAAGACTCTCAACGCCGCTTAATTGGTCAGCACCATCAAGGCCAACCAAACGATAATCCTCTGCACTCAGTGCCAGCAGCCGATAATCAGCCAACTCACCATTAAACTGCGCAGTATCGGTGCCCGAGCCACCCAGCAAAACATCATCGCCGGCGCCGCCCACCAGAGTGTCATGCCCAGCCCCACCTTCCAAGCGGTTGGCCAAGCCCTGCCCCACCAAAACATCTGACCCATTGCCGCCTATGGCGTTTTCTATCTCTGCACCAAAGGCAATGGCGATGTTATCGGTTAACCCCCCCACATCACTGTATGTTCCTTCACTCAAATCCACCCTAGCGGCCGCGCTGTAGCCAGACAAATCCAGCGTGTCATTGCCGCCCGCGTCCCAAATGGTAAGCACTGGTGCCTGCGCGTACTGAGCCGATGAAAAGTCGAATACAGATCGATGGGTATTGCTGTTAAAACCGTAAACCGTATCCCCCACACGCGTCGAAGTATCGGCGCCATAAATAGCCTGAATGGCAGCAATATCGTGCAGCATGGGCGTAGAGGGGCGGTTGTAAAAACCCTCAGCATTCACACCATAGCTGGCGCCGGTATTATCCGCCTCCCAATAGGACATCACCGTGTACTGCTGGGAGTCCTGCTGGTATTCGGCCTGCGAGACATAATTGAGCGAGCTCTCATCGGCGCTGTAATCACCGGGATGATTCAAACCCAGCGAGTGACCCACCTCGTGCAAGAGCGTGTAATAGCCGTAATCACCAAAATCCAACTCAAGGTTACTGGACTCTTCAGCGTTGACAAATACGTCGCCAACGGGGGGGTAATAGGCATAGGCCTGCCCTGCCTCACTTGAGTTCACAAACAGAAAGTTCGCAGAGGCCTGAACCGATTCATACAAGTCAAGCACCACCAGATCGTCCCAAAGGCCAACTGCCAAACGCGCGGCCACGCGCTGATCGCCAGAAAACTGTGTCAAACCTTCTGACTCCCCCCCCGCAAAACCACCCGCCGGCACAGTGAAGGCAAAGGCATAACCCACAACCGCATCACTCCAGCGGTAGCCACTGTCTAGCTGAGAAACAATCTGCCCCACACTGAATACAGGTTTAGCCATAACCACCCAACACCTCAATCATCAAATAAAGCAGCCGACGTTAATGCAGCGAAGCACCCAACTGCGCAGGCTCTAAACGCTGCGCCTGTAAAAACCACTCCGGCCAAACATCCATGCACCAGCCAGATTTACAGTAACCGTGATAAAAAGTAGCCAACCACTGGCACATGTGCGGCAAGCTAAAGCTCACCATCGCCCGCCCGCCCTCACACAAAGGCAGTATTAACGACAGGTGAGCCACCTCTTCTTTAATATCCAAACTGTTCACCAAATGAAAGGCCTGAGGCCCTTGATTAGCGCCACCCAAGTCACTGGTTTTATCGTCCCCAGAAAATTCATGCTCCGGCGCCCTAACAGGTTCGCTGGGCAGCTGCGCCAACTGAGTGCGAGCCTGCTGCGCCGCAAGATCATTCAGATCGCCCCCCTCAGAGGAGACCCCCACCCAAGCCAAGAGGCGCGGCAACAGAACACCGCAAAAGCGTTGAGTTAACCAAAACACCTGCACATCAGTGCCTGACACAACCCCCTCTTGCACCTCGCCCCCAGCAATCGCCGCCAAGCGCAAGCGGTCCTGCTCAGGGCTGTACTCAAGCGTTAAGCGTTCCAGCACCAAAAAATCATCAACCGAATCAGCCAAAAGCCATTCCTCCCCATATTACGCCCCCATAAGCCCCAAGCAAACCAGAACACATTAACCCAAAGCCCAATAAAAAAGCCCCCACCAAAACCGGCAGAGGCTTTTCATCTGATCACCACTCATCGGCAAGTAACCACAAGAGGCACAACACCACACAAGTTAAGCGCTAGCAGCGGCCTTCTTTTTCTTGGCTGCCGCCTTCGGTTTAGCCTTCTTAGTATTTTGGATCACTTTGGGCAATGCCGATGCCAACGCCTGCGTATAAGCATTACGGGCTGTTGTTATCATCGCCAACTGCACTTGCAAACGCTTCATCTCGGCCTCGGCGTGATGCAGACTCTCCAACTGAGCTTTCGCCTCAACAGACAAATCACTTATTGGATACTCAACACCATCAAACGTTAAAACTGGCTGTTGTTCTTCAGACATCAATTCCACCTTAATATTTTATATTTACACTTTTCAACAAATAGCTGTTAGACGGCAGCCGTCATATTCATATCAAAGGTATGAGGGCACACCAAACAACTTCAAGGGGAGCCCCCCTTATTAGCGGCAAAAAAAAACCCCCTCTGCCTAGGCAGAGGGGGTTAATTTAACGCTTATGTTAAGCGCCAGGATCCAGCCTTTAACAGCCTTCCCCCATAGATCTTACTCAAAACTGAAAATCAGTCATTAAGCAATTTCAAGAGTACCGTTGGTCAAGTTGTAAGACGCAGTAGATAGGTCTACAGCACCTGTGATCTTGATAACAGAGTCAGCTCCATTCGCGAAGTCACCGTTGTC
>Ga0105356_10006501_pt1 | contig 10894 bp, 5 predicted proteins | sample GOMGulsemesocosm_3_FD_83502 | JGI IMG/M metagenome (GOLD analysis project Ga0105356, IMG submission 83502) | Methane-oxidizing microbial communities from mesocosms in the Gulf of Mexico - GOM9D Gulf of Mexico | ecosystem: Environmental > Aquatic > Marine > Cold seeps | place: Gulf of Mexico...
AATTTTAGGGTCTAAAATTCTGCCTTAATAATTGAGTTTTACCACATAAATATCTTCACATTTATAATTATTGATTTGATGATTTATCAATTAATAAAAAAAACCAAAGCTTAAAGACGCAATAAGTCGGGTTCAAAAACCCTTTATTGGATTATTAAGAGTGTTAAATGTGTACAGCAAAGTAAATCCAATATTAATTTGATAGGTTTATAGTAACTTAAATTAATACCAAATATTATGGGAATAAAAACAGGTCCAAAAAAAATTGCTAAATCAACAGGCAAACCAGATAAACGGCAAAGAGACAATAAAAAGACTCCTGGTAATACACCTACATTAAAACCACACAAACATAAGAAGGGGGATTAATAATGGTAGAGGTTTACAAAAGTTATATGATTGATTGAATGTAAACATTTGATGATATTCAATCAATTGGTAAAATGTATTATTTGACGCGTATAATTCCATCTCTGGTAGCCCAATTTAAATTTCCATGTTTCACTGCTACTGATACATTTTCTATTAAGAATCATTTATAATAGAAGCATGGCCTTGATTTGAATAAGGTTATATGTTATCATTTGAGTTACGTAAATCTAGCCTAAAAACATAACACTTATTAGGGTCAAATAACCCTTTTGTATGGGTTGTTCAGCTCAATATTGTCAGTCTTAACAAAATAAAATTTACAAAATGTATTTAAGGTTATAATTTAAATAGTTTTGAAAAGAAACTATAATTTACCATACATATATTACCTATGAAATCGTCAACATTAGAAAAGATAAAACGTTCGAAACCAAATAAAACGACAGATTTTGATTTGAGTAGTTCCCGAATAAAAAAAGTACCTATTGAATTAGCAGTTTTTAAAAAACTTAAAACATTAAATTTATTCAATAATGAATTAACTGAATTGCCTGATTTTTTTGGTGAATTAGATAATGTACAAAATTTAATTTTAGGAAATAACAACTTAATTTTGTTCCCCAAAGCATTAACCGATTTGAAAAAGTTAAAATCACTTTCCATTAGGTCAAATAGGTTGACTGATTTAATTGGATTGATGGACTTAAGTGATAATTTAGAAAAGTTAGATTTAACCGACAATAAATTAAACGTTTTGAGAATTGATTTTTCAAAATTCGATAAAATAAGAAACATAAACTTAAGTGGGAATTTAATAGAAGAATTCCCAAAGTCATTAATTTCTGAAGGCTTAATAACACTTAACTTGTCGTCAAATCAAATAGATACCATACCTTCGAATATAAGTGAATTAAAAAACTTAAGAGAACTCGACTTGAGCTACAATAATATTTCAAACTTACCAATTGAACTTTGTGAATTAACAGAATTAAGAACACTTAATTTAATTGGTAACAACCTTACCGAATTACCAAAAGATTTATTCAAATTAACTAAGTTAAAGAAACTTGAATTAACAGGGAATAAGTTGGAAACAATTCCAATTGAAATCCAGAATCAAGGTTTAAAGGGAGTATTGAATTATTACATTCACCTAGGGTCTTCTGTAAAATTAAATGAAGCAAAATTGTTAATTGTTGGACAAGGAAATGTTGGAAAGACTTTTCTAATGAATAAACTTATTACAAATAAAACACCTGAAGTTGCTTCAACTACAGGTATTGATATATTAAAGTGGAAATTTTTGAACGCGGATGGTGACTTAATTAGACTAAATGCATGGGATTTTGGAGGTCAAGAAATTTATCATTCTACCCACCAATTTTTTCTTACTAAAAGATCTTTATATTTATTTGTTTGGGAAGCGAGAAAAGATGAAAATATGATCAATTTTGATTATTGGTTAAACATCATCCAAATCCTAAGTGGTTCTTCCCCTACAATTGTGGTTATGAACAAATCAGATGAAAGAGTTAAAGAAATTGATGAAAAATCATTGCGTGAAAAATTCCCAAATATTCAACAGTTTATTCAAGTAAGTGCGGAATTAGGTCATAATATCGATCGATTAAAGGAAGCTATTATAGAACAAGTTTTGGTACTTCCACATATAAATGACAAACTTCCTGAAGCTTGGGGTAAAATTAGAGCTAAGCTAGAGTCTATAAATGATGATTACATTAGTTATGAAGATTATAAATCTATTTGCAATGGTTTTGGACTTAGTAAAGAACAGTCAAAATATGTTAGTAGATATTTTCACGATCTAGGTGTAATAATTCATTTTTCAGACAACCCAATTCTTAAACCAGTAGTTTTCTTAAATCCCCAATGGGTTACTAATTGTGTTTATGACATACTTGAATTAAAAAGTGTTATTACTAATCATGGTTTATTTAGTCCAGATTTATTAGAAGATAAAATAATGGGCTACGACTCTCAGCAAATTAGTTATGTCATTGAACTAATGAGAAAGTTTGAATTATGTTTGAAATTATCAAATACTAAATATATAATTCCAGAATTGCTTAAACCTAGTTACCCAGACAAATTAGATATTCAAATAAATAATGGAATTGGAATTGTGTATAAATACGATTTTATGCCTGCTGGAATTGTTCCCAGGTTAATTGTTCGATTAAAAAACTCTATATATGAAGATTATTATTGGAAAAACGGTGTGTATTTAAAACATGAAGATTCTTATGCCCTTATCGAAAGTAATCAATTTATTAGAGAGATTAGAATCAACGTCAATGGAGATGACAAAGCTCTTCTTTTAGGTATTATCAAAAAAGAATTAGATCATATAAATTCAACGCTTAACTACCCCATACATAAAGTAGAAGTTATGTGTTGTTGTGTTAAATGTAAAAAGGATGAAAATCCATTTATGTTTGATTACAAATATCTTACGAAAGCAAAGTTGAAAAACTTTGAATATGTACATTGTCAAACCCATCTAGTAGACGTTAATTTATCGACACTAATTGGGCCTTATGAAGTTTTTAATGTGGAAGATAAAGAAATGTTTTCTTTAAATGAAAAATCCTTGTTATATGATCTTATTGAAATATCATCAAGAGTATTAGAGAGAAAATTCACTACTCCCTTAGAGGATATAATAACAGATAATTACACTGATGGATTAAGATTTAAAGGGTATTCGGTTACAGATCAAACTAGAAGTGGACGATCAAAAATAAATAGCGGAGAACTGGACATTATGGTTCGTGATTCAAGGCAAATGCCCATTTCAATAATAGAAGCTTTTAGGTTGAATTCTTTTAGTGACAATAACAGAACTATTATTGAACACATTAATAAATTATTAATTGATTATGATACTAATGATTTAAAAGTAAATTATATACTAATATATTCTTTAGCTGAAAATTTTCAAGAAGCTTGGATTAAATATGTTAAGTATATAAAAAACTTACCAGAACATGATTTATATGATGATAATGCAGAATTAATCTCATATGCGCCTAAAAAAGAGTTGAGTAAAAGAAGAAATATAAAAATTCTAACAACCCAACATTCTAGGAGTGAAGAGCCAAAAGAAATTCATCATATTTTTATAAACTTCCATTCAGGAAAATAAACGTAATAATACAAATTCACAAAAAATATAAACTAAAAACAAAACCTATGAAGATTTTAACCAAAAACGTAACGCTATTTCTTTACTTATTAGTGTTAAGTACGTTTAGTAATGCACAAAATGGACAATATAGCGCTCCTAACTTGGATTGGAGTTTAGGTGATTTTCCACCAGTAGTGCCGACAGGAGCGATTATTGAGCCTTTTAATGGAAGATCTCAAGGAGATTTACAAACATCCGAACAATCAGGCGAAGATTGGTGGTATGATATTGTACCACACACAGAAGGTGGAGTGACAGATGGATATGTAGTTTCAGGCTATGCAACTTGGTTGGATGTGAATATTAAAGAATCTCTAGTTGGTGGTGTATTTGATAAAATTGCAACTGGACCAGATCTTGGTAGACCTGTTTTAGATGGAGAGACTATTTCTGGAAAATTAGCGACTGTTGGAGAATATAATAAACATGGCAAAATGTTATGGTGTAAGGGATACTTTACGGCTGAAGAAGGAGCTATAGGTTTGACAGCCACCTCTGACGGAGGATATGCATTCATTGGCTGGGGTAATACATCAACGGATTTAAATGGAAACCATATACATTATAATCCAACAACTACAGATGCAGGGTTTGATTTAACTGATCAAAGTATAGCAACTGTAAATAAAAAGAGTAAAATGTTGGTTGGAAAAGTAGATGCAGATGGAAATTTACTTTGGGTAAATGCATATGGATATTATGACTTTTCATATGACATTGACAATAATACACCATTGGCAAATACAGATGATAATACTGCTTTGCACGCAAATATATTTGGTACTGATATTATTGAAAAAAATGGTAGAATTTTCATAACAGGTATGAGTACAAATGTAAGTAACAGCAATTATAATGTTGTAGTTATGGAGCTAAATGAAGACGGTAAAGTTATTCAAAAAAATATGTTAGGTGAAACAAATACGACTTTCAATGCTAGAAAAATAGAGTCAAGTATTGATGGGAATTCACTTTATATTTCTGGAGATAGAACCATTATTGGAAGTAATAAAACGGATGCAGTATTATTTAAATTAAATGCTACTGGGTTAAATCCAGTTAACTTTTCAGGTTATCCTTTATTTAATAATGTGAATGCAGCCATTAGATACAGTCCAAATAACAAGAAAAACGTTGGTTGGGATGTTAAAGCATTACCAAACGGAAAAGTAGTTTGGGGGGTGGTTGAAGACTGTGAAGGTTGCTTAAATGGAGGTCCGAATAATTCTGGGCCCGGTCATTTATTTTTATTTGATGAAGCAGGAGGTACACCAACTAAAAACATAAACCTTCAAAACATAAATAGTTATAACTTTTCAAAAATACAAGCTTTTGATTTTAAAATTGGACTAACACCAACCTCTAATGGCGGTTTTGCTGTAGTCACATCAATAAAAGGAACGCCAATAGAAACAACATTGCAAAATAGTATTGTTACTGACCTTGAGAATAAAGTAGCGGGTAATGATATCATTTCTCAACAATTTATAGATAAAGTTTGGTCAACAGATTCATATGTTGCCAAGTTTGATGGAAATGGAAATTTACTTTGGGATAAGTCATGGGATGCTTTTAATACTCCAGCTGAATTATACCCGGGTGACTACAAAGAACAAGAGTGTGTATATTCAATAATTGAAGATACAGATGGAGGCTTAGTACTTGTGGGTAATTGTAGTAAAAATAAAGATGACTATTATTTGGCCAAAATATTAAGTGATTGCGGGCAGCACACAGTATTTGATGTGTTTCCACAAGATGGTTACATTAGTACTGACCAAACTTGGAATAGTACAACGTCATCATATACGCCTGGGATAATAAAAGTAGTGGGTAACTTAACCATAGCAAGTGGTGTAACTTTAACGATTGATAATGTGACGGTTGAATTTGCTGATTCAAGAACAATGTTCACTAGTACCAAAATTATAATTGAACCAGGTGGTAATTTAGTTGTTAAAAATAATGCAAAATTAACTTCACTGTCTAATTGTGAAAATTCTATGTGGGACGGTATTGAAGTGCGTGGTGTAACTACTGACAATACGCAGTCTTATACAATTCAAGGGCACGCTAAATTTGAAAACGCTGTAGTTGAAAATGCAACTGTAGCCGTTAGAAACTATGGTAAATTTGAAAATGGTGACATAGATTGGGCAAGTAGAGGGGGAATTATACAAGCGTCAAATACAACTTTTTTAAACAACAGACGTGATGTTGCTTTTTCTGCCTACCAAAAAACATTTAGTAACGGAAACTTAGCTAATGATCGTAGTTATTTTAGAGATGTTGACTTTATAACAGACAATGGTTTTAACCATGCTAACACTATGAATCATGTGACCATGTGGAAAACCTATGGCATATCATTTATAGGTTGTAATTTTGCTGACAATAGAACAGGTGGTGATTGGACTTCAACGTATTTAAAAAACGGAAATATACATAATGCGGGTATACGTTCAGTAGATGCACAATATTCTGTAAAAGGTAAATGCGAAAATGGTCCAGTAAATTGTTCTGGCGATTTGGTAACAAACCCAAGTGGGTGGAAACCAACTACTTTTAAAAATTTAGATTTTGGTATTTATGCTGCAAATACGTCTACGGAAAACGCAATACTAGTAGACCGTTGTGAATTTGAAAACAACTTAGATGGTATTGTAATGATCAAAACTAATTCTGCCACTGTTACTCGAAATAAATTTATTACTAATGCTACCGCAAATAACAACTACTTACCGTTTACGCAATTATCTACTGACCCTAGTACACAAATTGGAATAAATGCCAATGTAATGGCTGAATTTCGTTTTGAAGAAAATCATTTTACAAATACAGGTGTAGACAATTCAGTTGGTATTATGTCTGCCAACTTAGGGGAAAGTAGTGAGGATATTTACAAGAACTACTTTACCAATTTAAAATATGCCAATTTAACACAAGGTAAGAATAGAAACATTGATGGTACCGAATCTGGAGAAGAAGGTCTTCAGTTTTTATGTAATGAAAACACAAACAACGTGAAAGACCATTTAGTGCTGGGTACTTTATGGAGTGATCCAACTTGGCCTGAATTCTCAAGTGATACTTATGGTGTAAAAGCTGAAAATGGAGCTATGACGTTAAAGTCGGGGGTGCAATTCACTCAAAATGGAGCGCCACTTGAAGATTATGATAACGAATCTGAAAATTCAGTTAAATACTGGTATGATAACACAGTAGGTGCTGAAATTCCTATTGAATATAGTGCAAATTTTGATCCACAACCTGTTCTTTCAAATTTAAATTTTTGTATTTCTAAACTTAACAGTTACCCAATAGTAAGTTTACCATTATCAAGTGTAACACAATTGACTACTGAATTTGAAACTGTTTCAACTGAACTAGAACAAAAAAGACTAGACTACCGTGCGTTATTAGACTGTGGCGATACAGATGGTTTACTGTTGTTAATTGCAAATTTAACACCTGCTACAAAAAGTGTGTTAAGGCAAGAATTATTGAATTGTAGCCCGTATGTCACAACTGAAATTATTAAAGCAACTATCAATAACACGGAGGTTAATTATCCAAATTCATGGGGGTTAGAGTTAATATTAGCTAATATAGATATAGTACGTACCCCCAACTTTTCACAGTTTTTAAGTACTAAAACTAACCCAATGCCACAATGGATGCTTAATACCATTGGTTGGTATATTCAAAATGGAATTAGTTTAACACCTAAAGCTATAAAACAGTCAGAAATATCTTTATTGACCTATGAACGTAGCTTTGCTTCAGACATGATTATTCGTAATGTAAAGAACGACACAACAGGTACAGATTTGGATTCGGTAAAGTATTGGATTGAGCAAAAAGGAAACGTTGACGCACAAGTTAGGGTGATTGATATTTATTTACAAAAAAATGACTTGACAATGGCACAAACAAAAGTTAATGACTTGAATGCGGATGTTTTAAACTACCCTGCACATTTACAGGCAGAAATACAAGATGTAGTAGCATTTAAAACGGAGGTAATTTCTATTATGGGTAATGCTGGTGGCTTGGCCAATATGACAGAAACACAACACAGTTTTATGAGTAATATGGCGTCAACTGGCATAGGTGTGGCAAGATACCAAGCACAAGAATTAATTTGCTTTTTTTATGACGAATGTTTTAAGTATAGTTTTAACATTCCTGAAGCTAACAGAACCATGGTAACAGAACAACCGATAATGACTAAACCAGAACTTAACTTTAAGTTGTTTCCTAACCCAGCAAGTAATTGGGTGACTATTGAACTACCTTTAGATGTAACACCAGTAATTGTAACCATTACAGATTTACAAGGTAAACTAATTGGTAACGCAATTATTAACAGACCCATTTACATTTGGGAAACGGACCATTTACCTAACGGAACTTACTTAATTAACATTAAAACAGAAGTGGGTAACTATGAATTAGGGACTGAAAAAGTAACGATTCAGCATTAATTAATTTTACAAGTTATTTTTAGAAATCAAAAGTAAATAGTATAATAAATTACTACCCTCAGTTTATTTTGTAAGCTGAGGGTTTTATTGTAAATTTGAGTTAAGTGAAAAATATATTTTTAATTTTATTACTACTTGTAACAACCGTTGGATATAACCAAGAGGTATTAAATTTAAGGTATAATTTGAATTATAACAACACTATTTTTGAAAATATCATTGTCACTGATAGCTGTTATTATACAACAAGTTATTCAATACCAATAAATTCTAATAAAGTTGAAGGAAGTTTTATTAAAATTAATTTAGATGGCACTGTTAATTTTGTAAAACATCATGTTAGTGATACTATGAATATACAGTTTATCAGTACTCATTCAAATTTAGTTAATACATTAGATAATAAATTTGCAATCTTAGCAAAAATTACTAATTTTTCTGGGGAAAGTAGTTTAAGCTTTTATAAAATGAAACCAAGTGGTGACACTCTATTGACAACATTTATTGATAACTCTTATTTTGATGGGAATATTATTTTAAATGTAAATGAATTAATTCAAAATACTGACAGTACATTCTTTAGTGTTATTCATTTAGACAATTATTCAAGTCAAATTGGAAGCATTTCATTAACAAAACTTTCAAAAACAGGAGAACTACTTTGGAATAAATATTATTATGGTTTAAGCCCTAGTAATTATAGAATATTAAAAGGTAATAGTGTAATAAAGTATGGTGCCAACAAGCTTATAATTGGTGGGACATTAATGCATATACCTTTTGGTGGTAGTGAATCTCATTTAAACCGAATACACACCAAACTAATCGTAACCGATACCTTAGGTAATTTAATAGAAGCCCGCACCTATTGGGAAGATTCTCTTAATTACACCGTTAATGGCTTAACTAAAACGGTGGACAATGGGTTATTGTATTGTGGTAAATATGGAAGGTACTTTGAATATCAAAATGGTGTATATTCTAATTCTTTAAGATACAAAGGTCAAATTACCAAGTTAGATGCCAATTTTGATTTAGAATGGCGCCTTGAATTAGGGCATTATGGCAGTGCCAATTATGGTTTAAATAATTTAATAACCTTAAATGATAGTGAATTTGTAGCGGTAGGGAATACATACACTAAGGATAGTAACGGAATACCTAATGGCCGAGTAGGTTGGCTGGTAAAGTTTAATATTACAGGAAAGGTATTATGGGAACGTAAATATACTAAAGTTCCATTGTTTGATGGAGAAATAAATGCTCCTACCCACATTTTATATGATGTTGATATGACTACAGATAGTGGTTTTGTCATGATGGGGCAATCTAATAACTATTATGGAGATAATGGCGTTGGCCCTGGGCAACAAGGTTGGTTGGTTAAAGTTGATAAACATGGCTGTTTAGTACCCAATTGCCAGCAGTATGATAACATTGACACTACAACTACAGACACCACAGTTGTAGATACCACAGTAATAGAACCACCATTACCACCAAAAGTAATTCCTGAAAACATACTGTATCCAAACCCTGTAAGTTCTAGTTTATATTATTATCACAGTCAAACGGATACTACACAGCAACAAATTGCTTATATGTATAATTTACAAGGTGAATTGGTACAACAATTTAGTTTATTGGATAACAACATTACGCACATCATTGACGTTATCAACTTTGCAAATGGGGTGTATGTTTTTGTTGTAAAAAATAAGGAAGGTAGTTTCATTAGGCGTGAAAAAGTGGTGGTTCAACATTAAACTTTTTAGCTATTAATAAATAGTTTTACTATAAAATAAATTATACTCATTTTTTGTTTCGTCTGATACTTATTTCCTTTGTTAATAAATATCCTGTACTCATTTATGGCAAGTTTAGATGGTAAATTATGTAATTAGGGTTTATCAACCCGGATAATAGGGGTGTATTTTTACTAGTCGTTTTTAGAAGGAAGTTATTTTTGTAAAAATGACAAATAAATGATATTAATAGCAATCCTTTTTCCTTCACTTTCCTTTTTATTAAGAGGTAAAATATTGGCAGCTGTAATCGCCTTATTACTGCAATTAACTTTAATAGGTTGGTTACCTGTAGCAATTTGGGCAGTAATTTCGAGAAATAATTCCAAAAATAACAAACGAATGAATGAAATGGAGCTAAACATTATTAAGGCTCATAATAAATAATAATATACAAATTAAAAACAAAAACTATGAAAAGAAGCTTGTCAATTTTATTAAGTGCTATAGCATTATGTATAGGGTTTAATGGAATAAGTCAAAATATGGCTACAGAAGAATGGAATGAAACTAGTGGAAGTCAAAACTTTATTGAACCTCCCAAGATAATACTCGATAATAACCAGAATACAATTTTAACTGGGAGTAACTATAATAGTGTAGAAGGAAGAAATATCGCGGTTACAAAAGTGGATCCAAATGGCATGGTAATTTGGGAAAAAGAATATCATGTTGGTGCAAATGATGCAGGTCTTAAGAGTGTAATTGACCAAAGTGACAACATTTATACGCTTGGTAAAATTGAAACATTAAGCGGATTCAGAACTATTGTTCTAAAATATTCACCAACAGGTAGTTTATTATGGCAATATACACTGACTGCTGGAGATATAAATATACCCAATGACATATTTATAGGATCAAACGGTTCAATTTACTTTACAGCTGAGTATGAAGTGTCATCTATATTAAATGTTTTTGTAGGTCAATTAAATGATTTAGGTGTGTTACAAAATCAATATACTTATACTACTGGAGATAATCATTTGTTAAGTTTACATGAAAGAAGTGGGAAATTATTG
>Ga0105356_10006502_pt1 | contig 10894 bp, 9 predicted proteins | sample GOMGulsemesocosm_3_FD_83502 | JGI IMG/M metagenome (GOLD analysis project Ga0105356, IMG submission 83502) | Methane-oxidizing microbial communities from mesocosms in the Gulf of Mexico - GOM9D Gulf of Mexico | ecosystem: Environmental > Aquatic > Marine > Cold seeps | place: Gulf of Mexico...
CATGGCAATTCCTGCGGCTTTTTCTCCAATCGAATTAGATGGGCGTTTGCTGGTTGATGGTGGAGGCGCAAATAACCTACCTATTTCGGTGGTAAGAAATATGGGGGCGGACATTGTCATTGCCGTGGATATCAGTACGCCGTTACGAAAAAAAGAAGAAATCGCGACAGTGTTAGATACAACTACTCAGCTGACTGGAATCCTGACACGCCGCAATGTTGAGGCACAGATAAGAAGCTTAACGGATAAAGACGTGTTAATTGTTCCTGATCTTGGCTCGATATCTAACATGGGGTTTGATCGTTCAGAGGAAGCTGTTCGTGCTGGCATAAAGAAGGGCCGGGAGACGGAGTCTCGACTGATCAAGCTGGGAATAGATGCAAAAAGCTATAACAAATATTTAGCCCTGCAGAAGCGTCCTGAAACAATGGTTCCAGTTATTAGTTTTGTCCGTTTTGAAAATGACTCAAACCTGTCTGAGGAGGTGCTGAGGGAGCACTTCGATTTAGAGGTCGGGCAACCGTTTGATCTAGAAAAAATCGAATCTGGCATTGCGGCAATTTATGGCTTGGATATTTTCGAAAGTGTTCGTTATGACCTCGTTACTGAAAAGGTGGATGAGAAGCGCGAGACAGGCTTAGTCGTTAGTGCGACGGAAAAAAGCTGGGGTAGCAATTCGTTACAAGCAGGGCTAGAACTGAGCAGTAACTTAACCGGGCAATCATCCTTCAATATTGGTATTGCCTATACGAAAATGCCACTCAATGAACTGAATGGAGAGTGGCGTACCGCCTTCCAACTAGGGGAAGAACCTAGTCTGTTCACAGAGCTATATCAGCCGCTGGACCCTGCAGCGCGCTATTTTGCCAATGCGGCTTTGCTTTGGAGTACAGAGAGTGTGAGGTTATTCGGAAATATTGGTGGCCGAGCAGATGTGGAATATGACATTGCACGGTATGGTTTACGATTGGGAGCGGGGCGAAACTTTGGTAAGTGGGGTGACTTACGTTTAGGTCTGACCAGACTCTATGGTGAAGCTGATGTTGAAGTGGGCGGTCCTACTTTTAGAAGCTTCGATTATAACGAGGGTTATTTTTCTATCAGAGCACGATCAGATACCTTGGATAACCTTAATTTCCCTCGATCAGGTGGCATGAATAGCATTCAGTGGCTTACCGCCAGTGATTCTTTAGGTGCGGATACTGACTATGACCAGATTCAATTGCGTCTTTCTGGCGCAAAAAGCTGGGGGGATGACACAATAATTGCTGGCTTTAGGTTTGGTAGTACTGTCAGTGGTGACGCTCCCATTTATAACCGCTTTAGGCTGGGTGGTTTCCTATCGCTATCCGGCCTGGAAGAAAACGAAATATCTGGACAGCATTCTGGGGTGGCGTCACTTATTTACCAACGCCGTATTTTCAGAAGTCAGTTGGTTCCGGTATATGGCGGTGTTGCATTACAGGCAGGTAATACCTGGGAAAGCCGGAATGACATCAGTACGGGGGGGTTGCTTGGTAGCGGCACCCTGTATTTGGGAACGGATACGCCTTTAGGCCCGCTTTATCTCGGTTTTGGTTTGACTGAGGGTGGGAACAATGCGGCTTATCTTTTCCTGGGGCAGCCATTCTTTAGGGCTATTGAGTAATGAGGGCACAGGTAACTAATTAGCAGGCGAAAAGCTATGGCCTCTGTTAGATGATGGCTCCAAGGTTGGAGGAGGCTGTATTAAGCTTCATTGAAAGTGAGATAGCGATGTTGATTAGGTCGTCCTTTAAGCCCGCCATGAACCTGGCTTCTAGATTAGAAACAGGCTTTATCTCGTTGTATTTATTTCCTAGTTTTAAACTCACATCAAGGGTTCTAATACGGCTCCGAAACCACTCACCAATAGAGATCGCACCTGTTTATCACCAAGCCCCGTACCTGGAAACTGCCCCACATTACGGTAATTGGAATAAAAATCGGGATGCTCTCTAGGAACAGGATTCTTTCCCTCTTTCAACTCATAACTGCTGCTATACCTGAATGGCCAAAGATCAAACAGGGGCAGAGCGCGCGAAATGGAACCAAATAACCCGCTTATGTGACCGAGTATCGGCACTTTTTGGCGTCGTGCAATGATCCAGCTATTTTCTGCTTGGGTTACTAAGCGAATTCTTTTATTCAAAACATCGGCAAATTTCGCATCTTTTATTATCAAAACAGATTCGGTGTTAAGGCTGCCCGACCTGGGGTCGAAATTGTGTGAGCCAATTACAGCATATTTGTTATCGATAACCAGCGATTTGGCATGAATGCTAAGAGAGGCCTGCTGGTTTACCGTTGTAGTTGGAATAAAAGTTTCAGCGTCCACGGGGGTGTTTTTTAGTTCGAAGATATTGAACTCCAGTTTTTTCAGGTTTCGCTTTTTGCGCTTAAAACCCAGCGCATAAACATAATAATGGTCGGCAGTTGCCAAGCTGTTTGTGGAAACGCTGAACTCTATATCGGGATTAGTTTTACGCAACTGACGAAGTTCGCTATAGGCGCTATCGCTGAGAACAAAATAAGGGGTTTGAACAAGGATAGATTCTTTAGCTTCGCGAATAATTTTTTTAAACTCGCCACGAATACGTTCATCGGATAACTCATTTTCTACAAAGGGTTTTAGTGGCCGGTCAGCACTAAAAAGTACCTCGTCTACAAGATAGGCTTTTTGTAGAAAGAGTTGGGCAATATGCCGATAGTCATTTGCTTTAACTGACAATTTTTTGAAATTTTCATCCTCCGGGCGGGGGACAGGGGGAAGTGTTCGTTGTTTGTCACCGTCAAAAATAACGGTTCGGATGTCTTTAAGCTGATCAACACTTTGAGAAATCGAGGCATCCCAAAACTCGTCAAAAGAGGTCTGCATGGAGTTGGTGGCAGGCCCGATAACCAATACATCACGATCGATAAAATTGAATTTCGCATCTCGGTCGAAATACTTATCCTCTATGTTTCTACCGCCAGCTAGGCCCACCAGTCCGTCAAAAATCATCACCTTATTGTGCATGCGGTGATTGAGTTTTTTAAAATCAAAAAGTACGTCCGTCACAAGGTCGGTTCGTGACGTAATGGCTTTACCCTGCGTTGGATTATAGAGTTTTATCTTTAGATTTTGGTGCGCAACCGCCGCACTCGCAACGTTGCCAGGATCAGAACCGGAGTTCATTTGATCTGCAATAATTCGCACCTGTACGCCACGCTGTGCAGCCTTTAATAATTCATCGAAAATTAATTTTGCCGATTCATCGCTGCCCCAGATAAAAGTCTGGATATTAATGCTTTTTTGGGCAGCTCGAATCAGGTGTACTCTGGCTTGCAGAGCTTCATCACCAATATCCAGTAATGTCACATAATGTTTTGGCTCTACGTGCGTTGTTTTATTCCAAATATCGAGAGCTTTTTCTAATAAAGGGGAGGGGATAGCGCATCGGTCGGTTCTTGAACTCCCGCATGTTGTATGGCTATTTCCAATCGCTCTAGGAAGTAATAAAGGAGCAATATCTACATCATTTTTTAACGTTGTGCTGGAACAACCTACAAGTGTTGTGAGAAGTAATAAAAAAGCGGCAACTGCAGAAAAGTGGTTCACATACCGCTCCTTTACTAATTGAAAAGGGACAACAACTAAAGCTCAATTATTTGTAAATAATCTTTAAAGTTTATTGTGTAGCCTATCTGACATGTGTGCACCAACCAAGCTGGCGACTAAAATAGCCATATAAAACTGACCGCAAATGGCTTCCATGTATGCAAGTGTGCGGGCAGCTTCGTTTAGAGGGCTGACATCTCCATAACCTAATGTAGTGAGCGTAACAAAGCTGAAATAGATAAATTCCCAGACGGGTTGATTTTGCTCTTGTATCGACAACCCCTGGAAGGCATTAATCGTCAGCAGGTCAATAAATAAATATAGGATTGCCCAAATCACCCCTATTAGCAGATAAATGCATACTGAGCCCACTAGCTTGTTAGTGGAAATTTTCCCGCTAAAAAGGATCTGCTTCATCGCAATTCCAACGGATAAAATGCAATACATAAGAACGACGAATAATGACAAAAGAATTGTGTTTCGGGACTCTACGAAAAAATTAACGATAGAGAGAGTTATGCCAGCGATCGCGAGAACTGAAGCGATATAAAACCATCGTTTGAGACCATATAAGCTCCATATACCAATCATCATGATTGATATGAAAATCGACGACAAGCTCAGTCTCGTGGCTCCTGGAAAGTACTGTTCCGCAGTAGGGGCAACTATCAGCAATATAAGCAGCCCAACCAACATATAAATGAAATTTCCCTGTTTCATAAAGCCTCAGCTGCGCATCTTGTAGTGCATCTACACTCTTTTTTCTGTATCAAATACGATTGATATCGCCACGATGATGAACATAACGACGTGGATAATCGCAATAAGAGGTTTTACGTATGGATATAAGCCGCTTTGAAGTACGTTTTCATAATAATCTATGATGGCAAAATCGGTGTGATTTACGGCAACAGAAACAATATCTTGATAAGTAATAATGAGCATAGAAAATTGGTTGCTCAACATCACATAGTTGATGATGGAGAAACCCGAATACAGGAGTATTGCGACCCACTTTTCAGGCAGTTTAAGTGGTCGATCGACATAGACAATGCCACCAAAAAGGGCCATATGAATGGTGATAAAAAACCCCCATTGCACATCAATCCTATCCGATACTCCTTGAGAAATAATAATCAATTCGTAGAGCGACATATTGAGCCTTTCGTGATTGCTGTCATTTCAACAATAAACGCCTAATTTGTGTCGATATAGGTTTAGAGTATATCCTGATTTTGTTATGGGTAGTGTGCAGCGCGCCAATAAGGGTATTGGTTTAATTGGGCGATTCTCAGCGCACAGTTCGTCTACAAAACATTTGGTGAGGTTGGTTGCAAAGGTTTAAAAATAATCACATTAAAGAATGAGGAGGTTTTGCCATGTATCTGGATTTGGCTTTACTCGCGGGTTGTGCCTTGTTGTTTAGCTGTGTGGCTGGGCGGGTTGAAAGGTCCTCCATCACAGGCCCGATCGTCTTCATTCTTTTCGGATTTTTTATTGGGCCGCTCGGTCTGGACTGGCTATCTCTGGAAGTAAAGGCCAATACCCTCAAGTTTATGGCAGAGCTAACCCTTGCTCTGGTGTTATTTATTGATGCAGCTTCCGCTGATTTAAAAATTCTACGCCGCGAATCGACGATTCCAGTACGTATGTTATTGATCGGTTTGCCTTTGACCCTGTTATTTGGCTTCGGAACAGGCGTCGCGTTTTTTAATGAGCTTTCATTAATTGAGGTAGCGTTGCTTGCAACTATTCTAGCGCCAACCGATGCAGCGCTCGGCCAAGCGGTGCTTAAGAATGAGTCTGTGCCGGCTAATTTGCGCCAGGGCCTAAATGTCGAAAGCGGCCTGAATGATGGTATCTGTGTTCCCATATTGTTTGTATTTCTCGCGCTTGCTGTAGGCGGTTCAGAGCATGGTTCCGGTGATCATCTGGCGTTAATGCTGCTAGCAGAAGAGTTAGGAATTGGTTTGCTAGTGGGTGTCGTGTTGGTGGTGTTGACTGTTTATATGATCCGTCAGGCTCGCTCTCGTGATTGGTTAACCCATACCTGGATACAGATCCCAGTTATAGCACTTGCTATTACCTGTTTTGCGACGGCTCAGTATGTGGGTGGTAGCGGCTTTATCGCAGCGTTTTGTGGCGGCTTATTATTTGGCCACCTTTTAAGAAATCATCGTGAAGAGTTTTTGCGCGCGGCAGAGGGTACCGGTGATACCTTCGCACTCATTACCTGGGTTCTGTTTGGAGCGGCTGTCGTAGGGCACTCTATAGGAAATCTCACGTGGGCGATTGTTGGTTATTCAATCCTGAGTCTGACGCTCATTCGTATGTTACCGATTTTTGTTTCGTTATTAGGTTCTGGCACCCCAACTGAAGCTAAATGGTTTTTAGGTTGGTTTGGCCCGCGAGGTTTAGCGAGCGTTGTCTTTGCGGTCATTGTCATCAATGAAAACCTTCCCCATGGTGAAACGATCACCACAACCGTTGCTGTGACAGTGGTGCTTAGCATTGTATTACATGGCATTACAGCCAACCCCTGGGCCAGGCGTTGGGGCAATAAAAACAAGCAGTAACATGGAAACAGTGAGGTCGTTCAGTAACTTTTATTGTGTTATGTTTAAGGTAACTCGAAATGCTAAATCATGCGTTTGTTGTTAGAGCTATTTATGTCTGGTCACTGAAATATCCAGCTGAACGGAGGAATACATGCTCGATTATGTTGCATTAGGAATCCTAATATTCGCGTTTATAACGCTGTTTTACGGCATTATTGCCATCCACGATATCCCCTACGAAATCTCAGTACATCGTAATCATCCGCATCAGGATGCCATCCATTATGCTGGCTGGATCAGTCTCTTTACTCTACATGCCATTTGGCCTTTCCTGTGGATTTGGGCAACCTTGTATCGAGAAGATAGAGGCTGGGGCTTTGTCAAAGGGGACTCAGCTGAAGGCGATAGTCCTTCAGGGAAAACGCAACTTGCCGCGATTGAACAGAGGCTTGATCGACTAGAAGCGTCATTCAATGCTTCTTCATCAGATAAACAGCGTGAAGGGGAGAGTGAATAATGGATCTATTATTAATACTCACCTATGCCTCCATCTGTATCGCCATATTTAAGATTTTTAAAATCCCGCTGAATAAATGGACTGTTCCCACTGCCGTACTGGGGGGCATTTTCCTTATCGGTGCGCTGATTTTATTAATGAATTACAACCATCCTTATTCAGAAATGAGTCGTCAGTATTTTGTTACAACCCCGATAGTGCCCAACGTAACGGGGCAAGTTATCGAAGTACCGGTTAAGGGTAATGTGCTTCTTGAAAAAGGTGACGTGCTATTTCGTCTTGATCCAGAACCTTTTCAGAACAAAATTGATTCACTTAAATCGAGAATGTCTGCTGCCAAAGCTGATTACACACGTGCGAACGAGCTATTTAAACGTAACGCTGGCAGTAAACGTGATCTTGATTTAGCGACGGCTAATTTAAATGATTTAAAGGCACAGTTGGCGCAAGCTGAATACCAGCTGGAGCAAACTACAATAAGGGCGCCAGCTAAGGGTTATGCAACTCAAGTTGCTTTAAGGCCGGGTATGCGGGCAGCGAGTTTGCCGTTGCGCCCCGTGATGGTGTTTGTAAGCTCTGAAGGCCACTATCTGATTGGCTGGTTCAGGCAAAATAGTTTGTTACGCCTTGAAGTGGGTAATGAGGCGGAAGTCGCATTCGACGGAATTCCCGGTACAGTTTTCACTGGCGAGGTTCAAATGGTGCTGCCCGCTTTGGCTGAAGGCCAGGTGCAGGCGACAGGAAATTTGATCAATGCACAAACTCCGCCACGTCCCGGGCGCATCCCTGTCTTAATAAATATTACCGACCCAAGATATGAAGCCTATTCAGATAAGGTGCCTGGTGGGTCGTACGCACAGGTGGCGGTATACAGCCACCATTTCCACCATGTGGCGATCATGCGTAAAATTTTATTACGCATGTCAGCGTGGATGAATTATCTCTTCCCGTTCCATTAAGTTGATAGCGGTGATTTCGCAAAGCTTGGAGATGCTTAAATGCTACATAAAATAAACACCCTAACCGCAATCGGGCTTGCGCTATTTTTGACTGCTTGTGCTGGGCCGTCACAGGGGCCAACTCAAACGGAAGTCGTCGAAAAAGCTTTACCTGAAACTACCGATATTGCCGCTAAATGGAGCAGGGTAGTTGCCGAGGGTTCAGTTAAAGAAGGGTGGTTAACCACCTTTAACGATGAAAAACTGGAGCAGATTGTTTCTGAAGCACTGAAAAATAACCGAGGGCTGGCAGCGGCGGCGGCTAATTTGGATATAGCAGCAGGAATGGCCACACAAGCAGGTGCACAATTAATGCCTGCTGTCAGCGTAGGAGGCAGCGGTCAAAGCACCAGCCGAGGAGGCAATAGTTCGAATACCTCAGGGATTTCCTTGAATGTGGAATGGGAGCTTGATGTCTGGGGTAAGCTTCGTGCTGGAGCCAGCGCAGCCGAAGAATCCTTTCGTGCCACCGAAGCTGATTTTGAATTTGCTCGGCAGTCACTAGTCGCCCAGACTGCCAAAGCCTGGTTTCTAGCTACAGAAGCAAATTTGCAGAAACGCTTGTCTGATGACTCTGTAACGATCTATGGAAAGATACTGGAGATTGCGCAAACGCGGGTAGAGGTTGGCAAAGCTCAGCAGCAGGATGTTTTTCTCGCGAAAGCTGATTTAGCGAGTGCCGAAGAACGTCAACGGCAAGCCCAGGGCGCTTTCGATCAGTCAGTACGTAGCCTTGAGGTCATGCTGGGGCGCTATCCTGCTGCCGAATTGAAAGTGCCACGCGAGTTCGTTCCAGTACCTCCCGGCATACCTATTGGCGTTCCCTCTGAGTTGCTTGAACGACGTCCTGACTTGATTTCAGCAGAGCGGCAAGTGGCGGCAGCCTTTCAACGAATTCAGGTGGCAAAGGCTGCCAAACTGCCCAGTATTTCTCTAACAGCTTCAGGTGGCAGTTCAAGTAATGAGCTGTTTGACCTGATTGGCGCAAGCAGTGGCTTTTTCTCGATTGGAGCTAATTTTCTCGCATCCTTAGATGTAGGGGGGGAGCTGCAGGCACAGGTTGAGATTGAAACTGCGCAACAGGAAGCGGCGCTAGCAACTTATGGAAGCACAGCATTACGTGCTTTTAATGAGGTCGAGTCCGGTCTAACCAACGAAGCTCTATTACAGCAGCGGGAGGCATTATTGGCTTCTGCCGTGGCTAATAATGAAAGTGCTTTAAAAGTAGTTGAAACCCAGTATGAGTTTGGACAGGTGGATTTGCTGAGTGTCCTGCAGATGCAGGCAAGGGCACTCAATTCCCGAATTTCTCTAATTAGAATAAAAAATGCACGATTAGCACAACGTGTTGATTTACACCTCGCATTAGGTGGTGGTTTTAGTCCATAGATGTGTAGCGCTCATAGTTTTGGATATGAATCATTTTTGCTAAGGGCCATTCAATGAAAAACCTTGTTCAGGAAAAGTGTGTTTGGTTGATAATCTTCATTGCCACCATACTTAGCGCAACAACACAGGTTCAAGCCGCCTCCTACGCAAAGCTCTTCAAAAAGGTTGATCCCACTGTTGTCATCATTCATTCGCAGGAAAAAGCTCCAGGGGGTTCTAGTCAGGCAACCATGAAGGGGTTAGGTACTGGAATGGTGATTTCTAAGGAGGGTCTGATTATGACGGCGGCTCACGTTGTTCAAATGAGCGACGAGCTTTTTGTTGAATTTGTCGACGGTGAAAAATACCCGGCCCATGTTGTCTCTTCCTCCGCCGTTGCTGATGTATCGTTAATAAAACTTGATGAGCTACCGGATAAACTACATGCAGCCAAGCTAGGTGATTCGGACAAAATAGATATAGGTGATGAGGTTTTTGTTATCGGAACGCCCTATGGGGTAAAACACACCTTAACAGTTGGCTACCTAAGCGGAAGACGTTTGGAGAGTGTTTTGGGTCCACAGCTTGGTGAGGTTGAGTTTCTGCAAACCGATGCCGCTATCAATAAAGGTAACTCTGGTGGTCCTTTATTTAATAAAAAAGGTGAGGTTGTTGGTATTGTGAGTCATATCAAATCTACTTCAGGAGGTAGTGATGGATTGGGGTTTGCAACGGCCATAAATGTTGCGCGCAGGCTATTGTTGGAAGAAAAAGCGGTATGGACGGGACTTGAAATTATTCCGCTTGAGGGAGAGCTGGCAGCGGCATTAAACGTACCGAGCGGTGGAATGTTGGTGCAGCGAGTCGCTAGAAATTCATTGGGTTATTTTCTTGGTTTACAGGCAGGTAAGCTGCCCGTGACGATAGGTAATTACCAGATTTTAATTGGTGGTGACGTTATTTTGTCTCTTAACGGTATACAGCTCAACAGCATTGAAGACGCGTTAAAGGTCCGTGATGAGTTGGTCAAACTTCCCTATGGCTCACGTATTGATGTTGAGGTATTGCGGGCAGGAAAAGTAAAAGCTCTGTTTACCAGCAAACAAGAGAATCTTAAAGTTTTGCCATGAGTGACTATAGTTAAACTAGGTTGGCTGCTTATTACATAATAATTTAGGGATTTAAGTGATGATTAGGCTTGTAAGCTGTATTAAACGTAAACAGGGTATTACGCCGGCAGAGTTTCAAAAATATTGGGATGATCCTCAGTTTCAAGCTCTCATTAACAGCATGGCAAGCACAGTGAATGCAATTAGAGGCGTTAAATATCGAACGCTTCATGTGGAGGCTAATGCGCTGGCACAACAACTTCGTGAAACTGAGGTTGAGCCTTTTGATGGCACGATTGAGTACTGGTGGAAAAGTGCCCAGGATTTCCAAGGACTTTTGGCAACGCATGAAACAACGCAGGCTTTAAAAGAGATGAAGACATTCCAAGAACAATTCGTAGATAGTGCAAACTGCTCAGTATTTTTCACAGAGTCCGATTAATAATCTCTGCGCACAGAAACTGCCTTTAATGGATGTCCAGTTAAAGCGAGAAACACGCAGCATCCTAGATTTACGCAAATACCTGTAATAAAGATTACAGGAAATAGTGATTATTCATATAGCACTCTTTATCGGGCAAGAAGATGTTTATAGTCTCGAATCCCACTGCGCAAGCATTGAGTCAATGTCGTCCTCTTTATCTGCCCCTGTTGCTGACCATGACTTTCTTAGCAGCGTTAGCGTCTCTATCACATCATTCTTGGAACTCTTGTCGCGGTTATCA
>Ga0105356_10006504_pt1 | contig 10891 bp, 10 predicted proteins | sample GOMGulsemesocosm_3_FD_83502 | JGI IMG/M metagenome (GOLD analysis project Ga0105356, IMG submission 83502) | Methane-oxidizing microbial communities from mesocosms in the Gulf of Mexico - GOM9D Gulf of Mexico | ecosystem: Environmental > Aquatic > Marine > Cold seeps | place: Gulf of Mexico...
TAACCACTTTGCAACCGGTGGCAAAGACGACTATCAATTAGTCGGTCAGACTAGTCTTGCTGCAGAACTATACTCTTTTCCGGTTCCAGTAATGGAATCTGACCGCTATAAGATTTTATTAAAATCGAAGAATAACACTGTGAACGTGTGGTGGCAGGAATCAGCCCAATAAATGAGCAGTAGCGCAGCTTTTTATCTATTGGAGGATCTAATTGACCGGGACACATATTTATTCAACTCCTGATTTACAAGTAGCTGCGCTGGTTATCGAGTGCTCTGGGCAACGCCATTTGTTTAAAACTGTTGAATGTCCCCAATACTTTTACCCGTTGAGTCGGCCAGTTTATCAACTCGTTGAGCCTGGCCTCAAACAGGCACTACAGGGTTAGCTTTCGCAATTTTCTATTATCTGTGTCCCAAGCTGTCTTTGCTCGGCTATATAGACAAGGCTAACTATCGCTCCATATGACTTACAAATTGTCGACTATGTTGCGCAATTTCTCACACTGACTAATGCGCTCCTTGATATTAGATCCGACAAACCCCACATTTAGCGAGGTAACGCCAGACTCTTTCATCTCTGCCAGCTGGTCGCGCACAAAACCTTCGGGTCCAATCAAAGATGTTTTGTCCAGAAAACTCTTTGGGATCGCGGCTTCTGCTTCTTGCTTCTTGCCGCTTAGGTACAAGTCCTGAATCTCGGCGGCTTCTTTTTCATAGCCAGCCATGCGAAATATGTCATTGTAATAATTCTTACCCCGGGCACCCATTCCGCCTACGTACAGTGCTGTTTGTGGGCGACCCATATCGCGTAAGTGTTCAAGCCCCTCGCCAATACCGACGCCACCGCCCGAGAATATTTCCAGCGGCGCTCGGTTGGGGTCTCGTTTTGCTTTCCCTCGTGCTAGGGCATCACCCCACACATTGTGTGCCTGCGATGCGATATAAAATGCCGGCAGCCAGCCGTCTGCGGCCTCGGCGGTGAGTTCAACACTTTTCTGACCCAGTGAGGCAATTGTAATGGGGATGTCGTTTCGCAGGGGGTGATTAATCAATTTAAGTGGGATGCCAAGGCCGGTTCCCTTGTCTTGTTGTAATGGTATCTGGTAGTTTTTTCCGTCGTGTACCAGTTTTTCTTCGCGTTTCCACACCTTTCTGCAAACCTCGATAATCTCTTTGAGGCGAGCGGTGGGGGCGTTAAAAGGAACCCCGTGAAATCCTTCCATCACCTGCGGCCCACCCGCTCCGATACCCAGCATGGCGCGACCGTCAGACAAATCATCAAGACCTGCGGCGGTCATCGCTAGCAGTGTAGGCGTACGGGTATAGATGGGAATTATTCCCGACGCAATGGTTACTGTACTGGTTTTTGCCGCGAGATAACCCATGGCGGTGGGTGCGTCAAAACTGTAGGCCTCTGGTACAAATGCAATATCCAGTCCAGCCTTTTCAAGCTCGACTATTTCTTCCGTTGCCTGCTTAAATCCTGCTGTATAGCTCATTAGGGTTGCAATTCGCATGTTCGAACTCCTGCTTGTTTAGGTATGTCGCCCAGAGAAGTACTGGCCTTATCTACACTGTGGTTGAATAATATAAAGAAGAGCTTAGTGAAAAGCTAATCTTTGCTAGGTTGATGGCGGCTCGACGTGACGATGTTATCGAGACTGTAAAGCTTGTGGGAAATCTCGACATTCATGCCTGGACATCACATCCTGGATGTACGTAATTGACAGGGTTTTTGAATCCGGTGGACGACGCATTCCTGCGAGCACAATTTTGCAATTGCACTACCTTGGGGAGCAAGAAGAAAACATGGCTGTGGAAATGCTTCAGCCCGCCGTTGCACGACAACAAAGTGTCAATTTAATCCTAGTCCCAGATGTCGATCACGGCTTTTTCTGGGGGCGATTGTGGACTGAAGTCATGACTCAGCTACCGCCATAGCGATCGACTAGAAACAACTGCCAGAGTGTACTATTGTACTATAAATGTAGCCACAACCCGTGTGGCTATCATCAATGAGGCTGCAATCCAAGTCGCTGCAATGCGGACTGGTGAAATATTGGCGCCGGAAGCGGTGGCAGTCTACTGTCACTAAAGCTCGACAAATCAACAACAATCGTTCGACGAGTTACAGCCGAACCTCAGTTAACAATAGAGGGCTACAGCTTATGAAACTTCGTGATTCCCTTCCTCAGTGTAAAGTAGCCAAAAATATAAGCAGAAAAATTTTGATGTCGCTGGCAATATGCATTAGCTCGTCTTTGACATCCCCACTTGCACAGGCAGTAGGGCTCGATTTACTGACAAATCTAAATGGTCCTCAGGATGCAGCTGCCGATGCGATCCAGGGTGCTGATATTAACGGCGTTCGGCCGCTTATTGCCGATGTTGCTGGCAAGGGGTTGTGTCAGAGTATCGCCACAGGAACCAGTCAAACAGGTACCGCGAAAATGGACAAGGCAGCGACGGGGGAATTAGGTATCCGTTGTGCCTGGTTGGTCGGCACCGCTGATCCAAGCCTCGGCTTGCCGAACTTGGGCATTAGTTTGGCCCAGGTGGCGCAGGCATTACAACAAGTCGTGCCTGAAGAAACCGAGATCATGGGCTCTGGATCTACCGACACCATGCACGATCAGAACAACAACGTGAGTAGTCGGCTGCAGTATATTCGTACGGGTGTAAGCAGCTTACCTATCGCCGGGCTACATATCACGGGTGACACATTAGCAGGTGGTAACGCAGGTGAAAAATTTAGCCGTCTGGGTGTATTTATTAATGGCGATTACGCCACTGGCGAAAAGGATTCCACCTTTAATGAAAGTGGGTTCGACTTTGATAGTTATGGCTTGACTGCCGGTATTGATTACCGATTCGCTGACTCATTTATCGCGGGCATTGCAATTGGTTATTCTGAGTCAGAAGCGGAAGTGGATGATAATCTCGGGTCAACTGATGGCGAGGGCACTACTTTTACGGTTTACGGAAGCTGGTTTAAGGACAACTTCTACGTGGACGGATCCGTTACCACAGGCTCCTATGACTATGATGGAAAACGGAACATCAATTATGGCAGCGGGGACGCAATCGTTACACGTACTTTTGAGAGCGATACTGACGGAGATCAGACCGCTTGGAGTATAGGGGGAGGTTACAACATCGATAATGGCAGTCTCAACTATAGCTTTTATAGCCGACTCGAAGCAGTGGATGTTGACATTGATGGATATCAGGAGCGTGTCATGGCCGCTAATTCAACGCTGGACGACGGCAGTCTTAACAACGACTGGGCGATGCGTATTGAAGACCAAGAAATTGAATCAATGCGAGGCGTTCTCGGAGCCCAAGTAGCTTACTCGCTAAGCAAGAATTTTGGCGTGCTTCAGCCCTACGCAAGTCTCGAATACCAGCGAGAATTTGAAGACGACATCAGAGTTGCGCGGGCGTCGTACGTAAATGATCCCTTCTTTGATTCCGGTGATCGCAGCTACATAGTGGAGTTAGCGACTGATGAGCCTGATCAAAGCTATTATCAGTTAACCGTTGGTAGCGTGTTACTAAGACCCGGCGGAACCCAGTGGTTTGTTAATTATGGCACCTTATTGGGTTTGGATGACGTCACCAGCCACCGGTTTACCTTTGGTGCTCGTCTAGAGTTGTGAGCCTGGACCTGTCGAGTTCTGGCCGGTGCCTACACCGCGATAAGCGATAGCCATTAACCTGCTTTTAGACTAGGTTGAGTGTGGGCGGGGGCGTTTATCCTGCTTGTACTCTCGTAAGCTGAATTCAGGCATGGCCACGAGGAAGGCGCAAATAATTACCCTATTTCCTTTATTCGTAAACACCTGGACACCTTCGGTCGGTCATCGTACTACGTCATAGCAGCCAAATATGGTCGCCGTAGTGAATTGGCAGCCTATTTAATGCGGCAGGCAGGATACGATGTGTTTCTATTTGATTGAAAATATTACAGAGCAACTGCATCATCGCCACGACTAGATGTGGTAGTTAGCGGTCATCGCCACTTTTCAGCCTAGTAATCAAGGGACCGACACTCAATAGCAGGCACACCAGCATTTCAGAAAATAGAGTATTTTTATATTGTCCGAAATACTTTTTTAGCTAACCACTGGCTTGCGGACAATACGCGCTAGCGTGCAGAATACTATTGGGTCAAATTTAAGGCCTAAGCTCGAGCACAGCAGCAGGCGCCATCATGACAAGCCCAGGCTCTGCGCTTACGCGGTCTCAAAGCGAGTAACAATTTCGGGATTGTTCTCCAGTGTCTTGTGCACTGGACAGCGATCAGCGATTGCCAGCAGTCGCTGGCGTTGTTCGTTGGAGAGATCACCTTTTAGCTCAATGTAGCGTGTAATCACTTCCAATTTGGCACCCTTGCCCTCGCAGCTGTCACAGTCCTCTGCGTGTACGCGCTCATGTACTAGGCGCACATTGACATCGTCCAGCGGAATCTCCTTGTGGTTGGCATACATCCGCAGTGTCATCGAGGTACAGGCCCCCAGCGACATCAACAGCAGGTCATAGGGTGTCGGACCGCGGTTGCTACCGCCATAACTTAGCGGCTCATCGGCCAGCCACTGATGGCCTTTACTGAACAAGCCCCGCAGGAACTTTTTGTCCAACTCTGAAATGAGCACATGTCCGGGTTGCAGCACCGGTGCTGCGACAGCATTGTCCTCGTCTGTCGGCTGCGTCACACCGACATAGCGACTGGCCCAGGCCGCAATAGTAGCGGCAACGTATTGGGCATCGACGCGCTTGCTCAACAGGTGATCAGCATCGTCCAGCGAAATGAAGCTCTTGGGGTGTTTGGCAGCCCCGTATATTCGCGCCGCCTCGTCCACCGAAACCATCGTATCTAGTGGTGAGTGTAGAACTAATAACGCCGTTCTCAGTTTGCCAATATGCGAGTCGTTGCAGTAGCGTCGAATATCATCAAGCATCTGACGCTTGATGCGAAACTCCCGCGAGCCGAGCTTCACATTCGCTTCTCCATCGGTTTCCAGTTCATCAATGGCAGTGTGAAACAAGTGTTCTACGTGGTCCGCTGTGGCCGGGGCCGCAATGGTCACAACCGCCTTAATTGAGGGTATTTGTGCCGTCGCCACCAAAACCGCGGCACCACCGAGGCTGTGCCCTATGAGCATCTGCGGTGCCTGGTACTGCTCCTCTAATGCCCGCGCCGCGCATACTAGGTCCTCAACATTGGAAGAGAAGCTGGTGTTGCCAAAATCACCATCACTGTTACCTAGGCCGGTGAAGTCAAACCGCAGTACCGCTATGCCGTAATCGGCTAGGGCCCGGGTAATTCGCGAAGCAGCGGAAATGTCCTTGCCGCAGGTAAAACAGTGGGCAAACAAGGCATAGCTGCTAGTAGCGATCGCCTCGGAAGGCGTTTCAAGTAAACCGGCCAGCGTTTCACCCTGGGCATTTTTGAATTCGAATTTTACTCTCGGCATTTGCTCTTCACCTATTTGACCACGTGGATTGGAAAAGTATAGATCATCTACCCACCACCCACGGCCTTTCGGGTGACGGCGGTGAGGGGTAACGCCAGCGGCGTTGCTGGCCCAGCCGCAGTTGCCTGGGCATAACGCGCTAGCCCTGCCATATCCAAGGGTCCATAGCGGTGTAAGGCTATTACATAGCTCGCCAGTAGATCACGCTCAGCTGCCGATAAGCTGGAGAAACGCGGCATGGCAATTGCCTGCCGCTCAAGGAAAACCCCCGCCAGAAATCCTGTGATGGGGTGTTTCACCAGTCGTTGACTGCCACCTGTTGCAATCCATTCTTGTACTACCTCTTTGCGACCACCATCGGTTAGCAAAGTAAAATCGCTACCGAAATATCCCGGGATGTAGCCTTTCAGCGCACCGGCATTGTGCAAACCGCCTTGCCCGAGTTCGCCATGGCAGCGAAAGCAATTATTTCGCCTAGCAAGTATTTCTCCTTGCAATAATGTATTTCCAGCCGCAGCAGCTACCCGTTGTGGCAGCCTGTGCCGCAGCTCTACTGCATACCAATACGCCATTACATCTTCGCAGCGGGCCTCGCCATCAAGCGCTTCACACACAGCGCCATCGCCACGACGCTCAGCACTACAGGTGTTATCGGCACAGGGGTGACTAGCAGCGTAGGCGCCACCGCGAGCAACGGGCGAGGATTCTGGCAACAGTCGCAGAACCAGGGCCTGCCCCACATACAAACCCAGGCACAACAGCACAAAGCCTCCTAGATGGGCTAATCCGCGCATCTACTAGGGCCGGTATTTACTGAATACATGGCCAGAGGAGGCGGCGCCCTTGTGACACTCTGCACAGGCGCTTTCTACATCCTGCGTCACTGTTTGCGTTTGACTGTCGCCAACAAATGATTCATAACCCCATCCGCCTGTACTGGCATAGCGCCGGCGATCGAACTGCATTACATCCAACCGTCTGCGCTGCGTTTCTATCAGTGTCATATTGGCATCATCATAGCCAAGTAAGTCGAAAACGAAAACGGCACCGTCCTGGTATTGTCCCCCTACCAGACCCGCCATGGCCCTGGTATTGGCATAAATATGATGAATGCCTGCGAACGATTTTTCTAGTGGGTGACCGGGAAGAATCACCATCGACTTCACGTGCTGCCAGGTACGATAATTGGTGGGGTAGCCCACCCCACTGTCGTCACTAATAACACTGGTGCAGCCAAGGAATAACCATAGGCCCACAGTCTGTAGCAAATAATTACGCATCCTGAATCCGACCTCCGCGGTGTGAATCAGCTATGATCAGTGCCCTTGTAACAGGGGATAACCTTCAACGTAGATCCAGTCATTTTTTTGCGCCGGTATGTGACAGCCCCGGCACTCACTCTTATAGTCTTTAGTCACCGCCCGAGCATCGGGGTGAAACAACACCCACCCCCAACCATCACCCCATAGTGGGTTTTCAGGGAAACGCTTACGGTCGTCCTTCACCATCACAAACCAGCCGTCTATCTTGCTCCCCCAGCTAACCGTGCCCGTAGACATCGGGCCGGTAGTGGTTTGCAGCAGCTCCTTAACAAAAACAGTTCCGTCGGGAAATTCCCCGCTGTCACGATAGCCGCTTATCGCATCGGGCTGCACATAGACATTGTGTAGAGCCTTTGCTCCCACGCCGGGGATCGAGCCATCGACGCTATTGACCACAGACCAGGTACCGAGGAACGTCCAGGTGCGCTGAAAATCCTGCGGCAACAAGATAGTTCCATCATCACTTACCAGTGTCTGGTAGGTTGCAGACACCGTAGGCGCGGCGGTTACAGTTACGCTTGCCAATAGCGCCAGGCAAGCCAGTACCCGCACTAACATCAGTGCTTACCACCCAGGCCGGCTGCGGCTTTTCCAGCACCCTTGGCCGCCCCCAGTACGGGGTAGTACTGGGTAAACACCATGTCTTCAGCTGCCGAAGCGGTGTGACAGGCTGCACAGGCAGCATCAGGCATTGCCACCGCAGTATCGGCGTAGGGCTCACTGTGGTGACCAAAGGAGTAATAGGCCCAGCCACCCGAATCAGCAGAATACTTGCTGGAATCCTTGTGGGCTATTTCAAAACCCTGCATCTTGCCGTTGAAGAAACCGATGCCACTGGTCGCAGCAGTAGCACCGACCAGAGTTAATTCCTTCGCGAGCATGGTTCCCTCACGAAATGTACCGGTTTTTTTGTAGTGCGCCCAGCTTTCAGGGTCCAGGTATACAGTGTGAAACTCGGGAAACGGAGCTGCCCCTCCATTCAAAGAATTGGGGGTAACAGGGCTCCCCACAAACACCCACTCGCGCCAGCCTGCCGGACGCACCAGCTTACCATCCTTGGTAAACTGCGCTGTGTACTTATGGTCATCGGCTGCAACATTAAGGCTGATACTGGCTATACCCAATATCATTAGCACCGAGATGCCGTGCACAAGTTTGAGGATCATGTTCATGTTGGATTCCTTAATTTGTTGGACAACAAGTACCTTTGGCACTTCTGTAGTTTCAATTCAGCCGGGGTATTCCGGCCACATCAACTAAGCGTAAACTCGTTCGCGCCGTAGGACCAATACCTATATCCTATGGGCGGAGAGGAAAATCCTATGCACCTACATCAGCTTAAGTACTTTGTGTCCATCGTCGAAACCGGCAGTGTCACCAATGCCGCCAAACGCTGCTACATTTCACAGCCCTCGATCAGCCAACAACTGCAGAAACTCGAAGACAGCATCGGCAAGAAACTGTTTTCCCGAGTGAAGGGTAAGCTTGTCCTCACAGAGCCCGGTGAGGTTTTGTACCAACAGGCGAGAGCCATTTTGAGAAAAGTGGAGGAAACCAAGCAGCTTGTTGGAGATATTGGCAATCACAATGGCGGCGCGGTTGCCATAGGTATTCTACCGACACTGGCTCCGTATATGTTACCCAGTGCCTTGCAGGCACTATCAGCAGAGTACCCGGAGGCCATGGTAACCATTCGCGAGGAGGTATCTGAATCCATTGTCGCGGCAACAGAGCGCGGAGAGCTGGACATCCTCATAGAAGTGCTGCCCTTTGATGGAACATCTTTCGAAGTCAGCCCGTTATTTGTCGACGAGTTTTACGTGGCAGTGCATCAAAACCATCCACTGGCTAAGCAGAAGACTATTGCGCCAGCTGCCCTCGCGGACATCCCCTTCATCTTATTGGACGACATACATTGTCTTGCGCAACAAATCGAACACTACTGCTTTAAGGAGCGCTTCACGCCTAAGATACAGTTCCAAGCATCACAGCTCGCCACGGTCAAAAAACTTATCGAGCTGCAATATGGAATATCCATAATACCTAGTTTGTGCATCGAGGAAGGTCCTGAATCCGTCATCCGCTACATCAAGCTGGAAGGAGAAACGCCTCAGCGCGAGGTTGTACTGGCGACCGCCAAGGACCGTTATAAGAGTCCGGCAGCGGAGCGCTTTATCAGTATTGTGAAAGAACAATACGGCGCAGGCGCAGGGTGACTATACTAGAGCTCTGAGGATAACGAATATTTTTTGGATCACCTTGGCGAAAAAATGAGTGCCTTTGCCCAAGCTAACCCGCTGCAAGAAGCAAGGGCACCGCCGCAGGCAGGGCAATTTTAGCAAGTTACTTAGGGAATATAACCGCAGCTGCTGCTCAAGGAGGAGATTAGCAGGCTATCCTGTGGGAAAGCTTCTTGAGTCGAAAAATTAGTCGAGAATATTGGGTTGAATAGTGCATGATTGATGGATTTATAATTGCTGGCGGATGCTTACATGGCGATACGCGATAACCATTAGCCTGTTTTTAGGCTAGGTTGAGTGTGGTTGGCGGCGATTATTCGTCTTATACTCGGACGTATGCTCAAGCTTGGTACTGAATCTAAAAATTGAACCAGGAGAACAACGAATATCGACACTAGCTATTATCTCTCCATCACATTTTTACTCACGTCACTTGGGTTAAGCACCTATCTGGTTGACTCAACGGTTAAGCACTACAGTGCGCTAAAGCTCATGCGCATTTCGGCTTTTCTTGACGCACTGGGTTGGTCGATATCGCTTTGGACTGACAATACGTTAGTCCACTATATTGCCTATCTGGCTTCCGGGTTAGCCATGATACCTTATGCAGTTTACCCGGATCTTAGGCATGGCCGACAAACCTCGAAAGCATTCATCGGGGCACTGGCATTGATCTGTGTAGTTGGCTATTTTATTGCGCTATTTGTACTTCGCGATCACGAGTATGTTCTTCATACCACGGCACTCATTCTTGTACCCATTGTCGGTTACAGTGTCTACCGACTGATTTGGACTAGACGGCAAATTTTGAGATCTCACTATGTCGTCGCGCTTGCGTTGAGCTTAATGGGTCTGGTTGGGGTTGCCCGCTCAATACTGTTGGTTTCCTTCATCGATGTATTCGATGCCGACGTTTCAGCCTTCATGCTCTTTTGGCCAGCTCTCTATGCCGCGCTCTTTACGTCCATTTTAGCGAGTTATTTGGAAGAAGCGCATAACGAAGAAAAGGCGAAAGCCAGAATCGATGGTTTAACAAAAATTTACAACCGGAATTTTTTCGAGGAATCTCTCAAGATAGAATTCGATCGGCGCAAGCGAAATGATACACTTTCAAGCAGCCTCTTAATGTTAGATATCGACAAATTCAAATTGGTGAATGACAATCATGGTCACGCAGCAGGGGACCTGATATTAAAAAGTGTTGCCAGATCACTATCTGAGGAACTCAGAGAAACAGACATCGCCGGGCGTTACGGAGGTGACGAGTTCGCTGTGGTTTTGGTAGACACAAGCGCTAGCCAGGCAATGCTTTTTGCCGAGCGCATTAGGAAAACGATCGAACAATCTCAGTTACCTTTCGATGCATCGACTCTTAATTGCACCATCAGCCTAGGCGTCGCTGAATATTTTCCGCACCTTAATGATCATGTCGAGTGGATGAAATGTGCGGATCAGGCTCTTTATCAATCCAAAGAGAAAGGCCGCAACTGTGTCTCAATGTATTGAACCATTGCAGGTCGTATATGCGGACCGAGGTGCACAATATGCAAGCCATGAATACCGACCGTTAATGAAGGTCTAGGGTTTTGTCGGGAGCATGAGCCGTACGGGGAATTGCTGGGACACGCCGTTGCTGAGAGTTTCTTAGGGAGGCTGAAGCAAGAACGCCTTCACTAAAGGAGTTGCCAGACCAGGCTCGAAGCACAGCAGGATATGTCGAATTACATATCCATGTTTTACAACAGCTACCGACTGCTTTCATATCTGGGTTTCGCGGATTCAAAGCTGAAGTGCGTCACAGTCTATGCTGCTAACGCAACCCTATGATCACTCATTTAGCGAGGTTGTA
>Ga0105356_10006509_pt1 | contig 10888 bp, 7 predicted proteins | sample GOMGulsemesocosm_3_FD_83502 | JGI IMG/M metagenome (GOLD analysis project Ga0105356, IMG submission 83502) | Methane-oxidizing microbial communities from mesocosms in the Gulf of Mexico - GOM9D Gulf of Mexico | ecosystem: Environmental > Aquatic > Marine > Cold seeps | place: Gulf of Mexico...
AAGAAGCTTAAATTAAGTCTTTTCAAAGTTTAATTATAAAAACTATGTTTTCAGCTAAATTTTTATATAATAATATATGTTTAATAAAGAATTTTTAAAGACCTTAACCGTACTATATGTTGAAGATGATGATAATATTAGAACATCATTATCGAATATTTTTAAAAAAGTATTTGCCGAAGTAATCATCTGTAATGATGGAGATGTTGGTATCAATCAATTTAAGTATTATACACAAGAAAAAAACACTAAAATAAATCTTATTGTTAGTGATATCAACATGCCAAATAAAAGTGGAATTGAGATGGTTCAAGAAGTAAGAGAACTTGATCAAAATATTCCTATTATATTTACTACTGCACATGGAGAATCTGATTATTTGATGGAAGCTATAAAATTAAAAATAGCATACTATTCACTTAAACCAATCAACACTTCTGAACTATTAGATAATATATCAAATTTTTGTATGATAGAACAAAATAAAGAATTAGTAAAAGAAAAATCTAGTCAAATAGTCCAATACATGGATATTATCAATAATATTACAGCCATTTTTAAAGTTGATACACAAGGTATTATTATTGAAGCAAATGACTTACTTTGTGAAGTGTCTCAGTATACAGAAGATGAACTCATAGGTATGCATGTTGATAATATTTTACATAATGATACTATTGTAAAAACATTTAATGATACACTGGCTTTAATTGATCAGAATGATCTCTTTAAAGGTAAATTAAAATTTAGCTCTAAATTTGGAAATACTTTCTATATGGGTTCTACAATTATCACTTCAAAAAATGAGTATAACTCTGGCATAGAGGGGTATATCTACATTTGTATAGATCAAACTGACGATGAGATAGAAAAACAACAAACTATGCAAAGAGTTAGAAAAAATATGATTAAGCAAAGAACGAAAGAATCAGATTTAGTAAAAACTACAAAAGAGTTAGAAAATCAAATTGAACAGATAAAAGCATCTTCAATTAGTAGTAAAGATAGTCAAGTAATTATGAGTAGTTTAGCAAAAGAAAAACAAAAAGTAGTTACCTTAAATACACAAATTCTTCATTATGAAGAAAAGATAGTGAAATTAACAAAACAAAAACAAAAAGTTGATGGTGGAGAAAAAGTTAAAAAACTAGAAGCAATGAAAAAAACACAAGAATATGGAAATGAAAAAGAAAGATTTCAATCAAAAATCATAGAACTTCAAGCTACTGTTTCTAAACTAGAAGCAAAGTTAAAAGAGACAAGTGTAGACTAAATTACGATTCTTCCTTGTCTTCTTTTTTTACAACTGGAATTTCTACTGGTTTAGGAAGTTCTTTTACATCTTTATAATCCAGCTGTTCTCTTTTAAATAAAACATATTCTGTAACTATATTATGATTATTAGTAGATTTAGTAAAATCTTCATTTTGGGCTAATTTTTCCATCAATTTTTCCATAGAAATTAAACTATTTGTTGCCAATTCTTCTTCAAGTGTAGCATATTTTCTCATAATAGTATCAAAGATATAATTATAATGATATCCCAGAACTCCTTTACCACTTAGTATTTTTTTAATTGATAACCAATTTGAAAATATCACTTCCCATGCACGTTTTTGTTCATCAGTTATACATAAACTTGAAATAATAGCTTTCCATTTATATAAACCATAATATGCTTGATGATTTGTCCATAATTCCACAATCCACCAATCTTCAAACTTTGGGAGACCTCTAAATGGAGGTAAATTATCCTCTTCTATATTTTCTTGTATATTTAAAAGTAAAATATGAAAGTGTAAAATCACAATAGCAACTTGAGAGTTTAACATTCCTAACTCTTTTATATCTTCATCTTTTAAGTCTTTAAATAAAACTTCAAGGTCGCTTTTAATTTCATTTAATGTATTTTCTAACTCACAATGAACTGAGAGATCAATAGAGATCACTTTTGATACTATTTCAAATAGCTCTCTATCTTCGATATGACAATCTTCTTTTAATTCATCTAAAATTAACATTGCTTCTAATTTTTCATCATTACTTTTAGAAACTTCTCTTTTAATTCTAACTTTTTGATAATTTATATAATTTTTTCTCTCAATAGCTTCTCGAACCCGTTCTCGTTCTTCTAATTCTGACATATCATGTGTCAAAAGCTCTTTTAATTTTGCTTTGTGTCTTTCTAGTTGTTCTTGAGCATTCTCTAAATTTGTTTCAGCAGATGCTTTCCCCATGAATGTAAGTTTACTTTCACCTGATTCATGATTTGACAACTGTTTTTTAATAGATTTAATAACATTTTCATTATCTTTTATCATCTCTTCTAATGCGATAATTACTTTCATAGTTTACTCCATGTTGTACTAAAATTTATTCTATTCTACTCTACATTTCTTAATTTTTGTTTAAAACATAATACTAAATTATATTTCTTTTTAATATAACACCTGACTCGATATGATAAGAATATGCAAACTGATCAAATAATGCAAACTTTTCTATTGTATGTGTTTTTGTTAACTCTTCTAAATCACGGTGTAATGTCTCAGGGTTACATGAGATATAAATAATATTATCAAACTCTTGAGATAACTCTGTAGTAGTTACATCTAATCCTGCTCGTGGTGGATCTAAAAATATTGTACTAAACTTGTAGTCATCTAAATTTACATCTTTCATTCGTGTAAACTCTCGCACTTTATTTCTAGCTTCGACAAATTCTTCACTAGACATTCTAATAAAATCGATATTTTCCACGTTATTTAAAGCACAGTTTTCTTTTGCTGATTTGATAGATGTTTTACTAATTTCTGTTGCAATTACCTTATTAAACTGTTTTGATAATGGAATAGTAAAATTACCACCACCACAATATAATTCACATAAATCATCTTTTGCATCTATATTATTTAGAACCCATTCAATCATTTGAATATTTACTTGTTGATTTGGCTGAGTAAAACCACCCTCTTTATACATAAATTTAAAATCATCACCATTGATATTTAAAGTTTCTTCTATACAGTCATTTGTCAAAATTACTTTTTGTTTTCTACTTCGTCCAATAATTTTAATACCAAACTTAGTTTCTAACTCTTTTGCTTTAATATTCCAATTGTCTTCAAGTTTTCTATGATAAATTAAAGTAACTAACATATCTGAAGTTGTTGAACTTAAAAACTCTATAGTAAATAATTTATAATTTAACTCAGAATCCTCTTGTAAACTTTCTAATAAAACTGGCATAAGTTTTGATATGTCATCTGAGACCATACTACATGAATTGATAATTAATGTTTTTTTATCAACATCACTCATTGCATAATCTAATGTATAATTATCATTTTCATCAAATGTTTTCCATATTCTAAACTCTGCTCTATTTCTAAATGCTCCATCTTTACTTCTTATAATATCAATATCTGATGTCCATAAATTTTTAAATCTATCTTTTTCAATATCAATTTTTTTTAATAATTGCTCCTCATAAGAAAGGCCTCCAAGATTACAACTACCACACACTCCGAAATATTCACAAGTCATTTACTATCCTACATTTTTATTATATTTTATATGCTATTATACCGAATGATAAATAAAAATTTTAAAGAACAACTAAGCGACCTACTAAACTGTGACATCAAAGCATTATATCCTCTAGCACGTGAACTCAATAGAAAACTATATTTTTATGTTGGACCTACTAATAGTGGGAAAACTTACCAAGCTATGCAAGAGATGACAAAAGCTGATACAGGTACATATTTAGCACCCTTACGACTTCTAGCATTAGAAAACTATGAGTCTTTAAAAAACAATAATACACCAGCTTCACTTGTAACTGGTGAAGAAGAGATATTTGATGAAGATGCAGGACATATTTGTTCAACGATTGAGATGATAAATTTCAATCTAGAAGTAGATGTATGTGTAATCGATGAAGTTCAAATGCTTGATGATGAAGATAGAGGTTGGGCATGGGTTAATGCAATCTTAGGATCACCAGCAAAAAAAGTTATCATGACAGGAAGTGTAAATGCACTTGATATTATTAAAAAAATAGCAGCTTATTTAGATGAAGAACTAGAAGTTGTAAAGTTTAAAAGAAAAAATCCTCTTAAAGTAGATGAAAAACATACAAACTTAAAAGATATAAAACCTGCAACTGCTTTAATAGCTTTTAGTAGAAAAGAGGTTTTAGGACTCAAAGCTAAACTAAGTAAATTTCATACTGTTTCTGTATTATATGGAAACTTAAGCCCAGAAGTTAGGAAAGAAGAAGCAAAAAGATTTAGAGAAGGGAAAAGTGACATACTAGTAGCTACTGATGCTATTGCTATGGGATTAAACTTACCTATTAAACATATATTATTTACAACTGACAGAAAATTTGACGGAAAAGAAAAGCGTCCACTTACTCCAAATGAAGTTATACAAATAGCTGGTCGAGCTGGTCGTTATGGACAGCATGAAGTAGGTCATATTGGTGGTACATCAGGAACTGTATTAAATCATATAAGTGATATGTTTACCTCTCCTATGAAAACGATAAAACCGCCAGTAAAAGTAAAAGCTACCCAAGTACAAGTTGAAGAGTTATCTACACATTTAGGAACAAAAAATCTAACAGCAATTTTAAAATACTTTTCAAAACATATGAAATACGATGGTCCATTTGAAGCTGTAAATTTAAAAGGGATGTTGGAACTTTCTCTTATGTTAGATCAAAAAGAAGATTTAAGTTTAGAAGATAAATATATGTTAAGTAATGCACCTATAAACACAAGATCTCCTTTAATTTTAAGTGGTTATAAAAAATATGTTAATGCAATCTTGACTCATAGTGTTACAAAATTTAGACTCTCTTCTAAAATTGGAGGAATTGCAAGAACACAACTAGAACTCTTGCAAGCAGAAGATGAAGTGAAAAAAATCTCTTTATATCTTTGGTTATCTTATAAACTTCCCGAATTATTCCCTGATAAACACAAAGCTGAACTATGTAGAGTAGAGATAAATAATTTTTGTGAAAACTCTTTAAAGTCAAATAAACGTTTAAAACCTATGGAAAATAGAAGTAGAAACAGAAATGATGGAAATAATAATTATAAAAAAGATAGATATGGGGATAAGCCAAGAAGTTATAATAAATCATATAATGACAGAGATAATCGAGCTAGAAATAAATATAAAGATTCAGACTCTAATGATCGAAATACTCAAGATGAAAAAAAAGACTCTCAAAAGGAAAGTCGCCACCCAAGAAGAAGACGTAGAAGAGAAAGATAAAACTCTTTTTTCGTTTTATTATCAGTATCTAAATAAATTCTACCCTATTTCTACCATTTTCTTTTGCTTTGTATAAAGCATCATCACATCTTTTAAATAAACTTTCTAATGTATCATTTTTTTGATACTGTGTTACACCAAAACTAACAGTTATTTTACCGGCACGTTTATGTTCCAACTGTTCTATATTTTTTCGTATATTATTTGCACTAATTACTGCATCTTCTAGTTTTGTTTCAATAAATAAAATAACAAATTCTTCTCCTCCCCATCTTGCATACACATCAGTTTTTCTTAGTTTATCCCCTAGATTAGATGCCATCATTACTAACACTTCATCACCTATTAAATGTCCATGATTATCATTAAATTGTTTAAAATGATCTATATCTAAAATTGCAATAGACATCGGAAATGTATATCTTTTTACTCTTTCTAGTTCATTTAAGAATAATTCATCAAACTTATGTCTATTAAATATATTAGTCAATCCATCTATGTAAGCTTTTTGTTCTATGACAATTTTTTCTTCACCCATTTTTGTTATATCTGTAAGATTAATTAAAAATTGATTTTTATCCTCTTCGATACAAGAAATATTTAAATAAAAAAGTCTTGTTAATGAATCCTTGTCCTTAATGGATACTATTTTTTTTGCATCATTTGTATTATTGATCTCATTAAAAAAAAGTTTTCCAAAAGATAATCTATCTACATTTTCATAGTCAGAAACAATAGTTTTATCAATATTATCTTTCTCATCAATAAAGATATCTTCTACATTTGTAAATTTTGTATTAAATTCATCAATATTTGATATATAAAAGAAATTTAAAAATGCTCGATTTGCAAATGTGATCTCATTAAAATCAGTAACAAAACATATATTTTGCTGATTATCAATTATCGTTTGCAACATACTTTGTTGCTTTTTAATTTGGTTTTGTTGTTCTTGGTTAATCTTATCTAAGCATATTACTTTTGCATTTTTTTCTAATGTTTCAAAAAGTTTTTGCTTATTAATCGGTTTTGTTAAATAATCTGTAATTCCATACTCGATGGCATCTAATAAAAAAGAAGCATCAGAATGTGCAGATAACATAATAATAGGTATGGTTAAATCTTCTTCTCTTATTTTTTTACTCATCTCTATACCATTTAATTTAGGCATTGAAATATCTGTTAAAATCAAATCAGGTTTAAATTTTGAGTACTGTAGATATCCATCTTCCCCATCTTTTGCGACATGGAGTTTATTTACCGCTCTTTCTAGTCTTTGAGATAATAATTCTCTTACTGTTTCTTCATCTTCTACATAAAGGAGATTTAGTTCACTTAAAAATTCATTTTTCATTGTTAACTCCAAGTTTTATAATAAATACTACTCCATCTTTAGAAGGTTGCACTTCTAATTTACCATTCATATTATCTTCTATAATCATTTTTGACATGTAAAGCCCTATTCCTGTTCCTTTACCTGGTTCTTTTGTTGTAAAGTATGGTTCAAAAATTCTACTTATAATATTAGCAGGAATTCCACCTGCATTATCAATAATTTTTATAACTCCATTAGTTTCAGTGGAAGTTATTTCAATATTTATTTTTCTATTTTCGGTATTGCTTTCAACTAACGCATCTTTTGAATTATTAACAATATTTAAAATAACTTGTTGAAATTCATTGGCATGACCAAAAACATTAAATGTATTTTTCGATATATCAATTGTAACATTATGACTTTCTAGTTGTGCATGTAAAATATTTAAGGTATCCTTTATTTTTTTATTTACATCAAAATTTGTTTTTATTTTGTCAATATTAAAAAAGTTTCTAAAATCATCAATTGTTTTTGACATAAAATTTACCAACTCCATACTCTCCGTAGCATACTTATTTAAATATTTTTCATCTATTATTCCATCTTCAAAATCATCTTCAATAAACTGTAATTTAATAGCAAGACTATTTAAAGGTTGTCTCCATTGATGAGCAACTGCCCCAATCATTTCTCCCATTGCCGCAAGTTTTGATTGTTGTAATAACAACTGATCTTTTTTCTGATTTTCCAAAATAGCTTCTTCTATTTTTACAGATAATGTATCGTTAAAATTTACTACTTCTTTTTTTGCTGTGATATCTTCTCTGATTGAAAAATAACCAATAATTTTTTTATCATCAAACTCTGGAAAAATAATTTCATCAACCCAATAAAAGGAACCATCTTTTCTTTTATTTTTTAGTTCTCCTGTAAAATTATTACCACTAGTAATGGTTTCCCATAACTTTCGATAAATTTCAACATCCATATCAGGATGTTTAACTATTCTATGATTTTGTCCTATCAATTCTTCTTTCGAAAAACCACTTACTTTTGAAAAAGCATCTGTAACATATGTAATAATGCCTTTTTCATTCGTTCTAGAAGCAATAACTTTTTTATCAAACATATAAAGTAATGATTCGAGTTTTTTATTTGAGGCTACTAAATCTTTTGTTTTTGAATCTAAAATAGTTTCTAGCTGTATCGATTCTATTGCTTTTCTACTAATAAAATATGCAATTAAAAATGTCAGAAATAAAGAAAATAAAAGTACTAATAAAGGGATATAAGAAGTTTTTTCTTCTATAAATTTATCACTTGGTTTTGCATACAAAGTCCATGTTTTTTCAGCTACATTAATAGTTTTAGAACTTCCAGGAATAAATTCTCCTTTAGAATTTGTAAACAATAATTCTTTTTCATCTTTTGTAGTATCCATTAGCCAAATGTCTAACATCGAACTATATAATTCATTACTTTTCATGGCAGTATTTATAATATTTGAAATTTTAAATACCCCTGTAAAGTAACCTTCTAATATTTCATTATTAGAATTATTCCAAACAGGTGTAGCAACGAGAAATCCATATTGAGCCGCTTTATTTTCTTGTACTAATTTAATTCTAGACGTTGCAACCATAGTATTTTTGGATACTGCTTCTTTTAAAGTTTCAAGTCGTGTTGCATTTGAAGAGAGATCAAAACCTTGTGCTTTTTCGTTCCCACGTAATGGTTCTATAAAATCTACGGGGTAATATTCATCTTTAATTTTAGCACTAATCATTTTGCCATTTATTGATTTTTCTTTTATGTTAAAGTTAGCACCTAATTCTGTTTTTCTTTGCTTTACATAATTCACTCTATTCTCATTCGTAATTCGAGGAATCCAAGATAAAGCAGCAATACCATTTTGATTTACCAAAATACTAGAGGAAAATCTTTTAAACTCTTTTCTTGTTACTTCTTTGATTCCACCATAGTGAATTTTTAATGCATTAAGTGCATAAAGATTTAAATTTAGTTCATTTTGAATAGAAACTGCTTCTCTTTTTAAATAATACTGAAACTCTAAATCATTAGATTTTTGTATGGTATTGGATATTAAAAAAAATAAAATAAAAGATACTATTATTCCAATAGAAAAAGTTATAGATACTAATGGATTTAAAAAAACATCTTTAAAAGAATTACGCATTATTGTTCCTTTTATATTATTATTTAGGAGGTTAATAAATTATACATAATTTACTCTAATAATATATTAATTTTAATTATTATATCAGTTTTTATAATTAAAATTCATTTCATATCAAGCTAAAATAACTATTTTTCGATATAATAAAGTTAAATATACATATAAAGAGAGTACATCATGCAATCAAATCTATCTATTATAATCCTTGCTGCTGGTAGGGGAACTAGAATGAAATCATCAATACCTAAAGTTCTTCACAAAATCTCAGGAAAAGAGATGTTGTATTACTCAATAGAAGAAGCAAAAAAACTCTCAAATGATATTCATGTAGTTTTATATCATCAATCAGAACTTGTAAAAAGTACAATGGATAAATACTTTGATGATATAACATATCATCTCCAAGATCATGATAAATATCCGGGAACAGGTGGAGCTGTTATGGGAATTATTCCTAAGAATGAAAAAGTTCTTGTTTTAAATGGAGATATGCCATTAATTGAAGCAGATGAATTAAGACAATTAACTGAAGATGACAATACACATCAAGCCCAAAATCAAAAACTCACTATGTCTGTATTAAATCTTGCATGTGCAGATGGATATGGAAGAGTTGTTATAGAAAAAGGTAAAGTTAGTAGAATTATTGAGCAAAAAGATTGTAGTAGTTATGAACTTGATATTGTAACTGCAAATGCTGGGATTTATTGTTTTGATACAGCATTTTTATTAGAGAGTTTACCAAAACTATCAAATAATAATGCACAAGAGGAATATTATATTACAGACTTAGTTGAAATTGCAGTAAAAGAAGACATTGCAATCAGACCTGTAGTTGTAAAAGAGGAAAATTTTAAAGGTGTAAATAGTAAGTTTGATTTAGCAAATGCAGAAGTGATTCATCAAAATAGAATTAAAACAAACTTTTTAAAAGCTGGTATTACGATGAAACTTCCTGATACTATTTATATAGACTATAGTGTTGAAATAGAAGGTGAAACTACTTTAGAAAATGGGGTAACATTACTTGGAAATAGTAAGATTAGTAACTCTATTATCAAAACAAATAGTATTGTAGAAGATTCTATTTTAGAAAATAGTGATATAGGACCAATGGCCCGAATCAGACCACTAAGTATTTTAAATGATACACATATAGGGAACTTTGTAGAGGTTAAGAAATCACATCTTACTGGTGTAAAAGCTGGACACTTAGCATATTTAGGTGATAGTACGATAGAAGAAGGTACAAACATTGGTGCAGGTACAATTACATGTAACTATGATGGTATCAATAAACATAAAACAATTATAGGAAAAAATGTATTTATTGGTTCAGATACACAACTAGTAGCTCCTGTTACAATTGAAGATAATGCGATGATAGCTGCAGGAAGTACAATCACAAACGATGTAAAATCTGGAGATTTAGCCATTAGTCGAGTAAAACAAAAAAGTATAAAAGGATTTTTTCATAAGTTTTTCAAATTAAATGAAAAATAACATTAGATATAGTTAGTGGCTTCTTTTGCACAACATGTAAATACAGCTGTAGTAATCTCAGGTATTACTATAGCACCTTTATACTCCTCTTCTTTAATAGATATCAATCAATCTTTAGCATTATTATTTTTTGGTATGATAGGGGGAATATTACCAGATATTGATCTTGAAAATTCTAAACCTATTCAGATAACCTCAAGTATTTTATCCATATTTATTCCCCTTTTGGCAATACTTACATTACTTCAAAGTTTATCTATTAGCAAAATGTTATTTATATGGTTTTTATCTTCCGTATTATTACATTTTTTTATTTTTAAAATTTTACTTCATTTTACTATTCATAGGGGTGTAATTCACTCTATTCCAATGGGACTATTATTTGCACACGGTATTACAATTGTCTTTTATAATATGTTAGGCTTTGAGGAACTATTTTCTCTTTTATGTGGTGTGTTTTTATTTATTGGATTTATTATTCATCTAGTTTTAGATGAGATAGTAAGCCTCAATGCATTTGGAATGAGTTTTAAAAAGTCTTTAGGAAGTGCATTAAAATTTTATGATAGAAATAACCT
>Ga0105356_10006512_pt1 | contig 10884 bp, 13 predicted proteins | sample GOMGulsemesocosm_3_FD_83502 | JGI IMG/M metagenome (GOLD analysis project Ga0105356, IMG submission 83502) | Methane-oxidizing microbial communities from mesocosms in the Gulf of Mexico - GOM9D Gulf of Mexico | ecosystem: Environmental > Aquatic > Marine > Cold seeps | place: Gulf of Mexico...
ACTTGGCTTCGACGTGGGTAGCAAAACCTTGAGTGCATGCCGTAGACAGTACACTACGTAAAACCTACTGAAATATAAGTATTCGCAAATGACGAAAACTACTCAATGGCTCTAGCTGCTTAATAACAGCACCATTCTTCTGACTATATGTGCTTATGCGTGTAGAGTCCTTCGGGGCATTCAGAAGTCATCTCACATAAGATCGCGCTAGGACTTTGTTCGGAGTCCAACCCGTTAAATTAATCGAAATCGCTGATAACTTTCTTGGCTCGTCGGGTAATTATTAGCTAAACTAAAAGAGCGAGATAAGCATGTAGACCTTGTGGCGGAGTGCTTGCGGACGGGGGTTCAATTCCCCCCGCCTCCACCAAACAACACCTTGAAAGCCGTGCTTTGCACGGCTTTCAATATTTCTATGTTGTCTTTGTATGTCCAATAAATGCCAGTATTTACCTATAAATGACAACATTAAAGACAACAATTTTTCTTTTTTTTCCTTAAAACTGTTATTGGTTTCATTGACTAAAAACGGTTTGATATTTTCCTAATTATCTATTTTTACGATCAGAATGGATAATAAGTAATCCGACAGAGAAAATACCGCCTCACAACTTTTTAGTTTGTCTTAATCAATAGTTAAACGACTTTGAGCGGGTTTTTGGTGTTATTTAATTAGTCATTAAAAATTACTTTAATGCTACATTGAGAAGGATATTATCATTAGTTCAAGACCTGCTGGGCGTACATTATAGTATTGGATAAACCTGTTTTTCATGGTTATGTGTAAATAAAGTAAGTGCGGTGTTATATGAAAGTATATTTTTTACATGGAAAAGAAAGTGGTCTTTGGGGTAGTAAAATCAAAAGGCTCGCAAATATTGCTAAAGAGTATTACTTCAGCGTTGATAGTATCGTTTATTCAGATATGTTTGATCCTGACCTTAGAGTAGAGCGTCTAATTAATTTATTAGATGGAGTTGAGGAAGATTTCTTGCTTGTGGGATCAAGTATGGGAGGCTACGTTGCTTCAGAGCAAGTTGATACGAAAGGAATATTCTTGTTAGCACCAGCTCTATTTATTAATCATTATACGCAAATTTTTTGACTGCTTTATTACCAATATCTGGTTGGCTGTCTGGTATCCATGTAGCATAAGTCTGTGCAGTAAAATAAACACTTGCATGACCAAGCTGATTAGATACCCAAGCTAGTGGCTCTTCAGCTGAGAGCATCATTGAGGCATATGTATGTCGAGTTTGGTAAGGTTTACGGTACCTAACATTAGCTCTTTTTAGAGCAGGAGTCCATAATGTTTTTCGTATTGACTGATCTCCTGTCCAAGGAATATTCGTTTTAGGATCTAAGAAAATATTCTGATATTTTTTTGAAATATATTTTCTTTGATTTTCTAAAGCATTGATTGCAGGCCTTAATAATTTTACTTCTCTTTTACCCGGTTTTGTTTTAGGTGCTTCAGCTTCTGTTGCTGATTGGGTTAAAGCTTTAATGATAGAGACAGATTTACGATTCAAGTTTATATCATCCCATTCAAGAGCAATCAATTCAGATGTTCTTAGCCCTGTCCAAAAAGCAAATTGGATCAGGTTTTTTGCTTGACCATTTAATTCAGTCAAAATCATTTTTTGTTCTTCGGCGTTAAAAGGATCAATAGGCGATTTATTAGGTCGTTCTTTACGTTTATAAGACCAATTTTCTAGAGGATTATCTTTAATAATGCCATCTAATTTAGCATCAGCTAATGCACATCGCAGTGGGCTAAGTAAATTAGATAAACGTTTATTTGAGCAATTAAGGGTTTTGACCCATGTTAGAACATCTTTGCGAGAGAGTTCATACAAAAGTGTTTCGCCGAATTCATTGCTTAAAATATTAATGGTTTTTTTGTAGCCAGTAAATGTACTGCTACTAATTGTTGGCTTTTTTTCTACAAGCCAGGAATTGAGATGTTTCTTAACAGTTAGATCGCCACTACTATTAAATTTAATTATATTTTTACTATCCGGGAAAGTAGTTTCATAATCAAATAAATCATTTTCAATGGCATGTAAAATTGCATGTCGATGTCTTTCTGCTTTTATTAAATTAGAGGCGGTGGGCTTGAGTTTAATCCGTTCTCTGCATCGTTTGCCCCTGTAGATAAACGTGATTTCGATACTTGTTTGTGATGCTGCTTTAACACCAGTGCCGTTTCTACCCATGATTCATATCCATTAATGATGATAAGTTGTCTGTTGTCTGGTGCTTTAACCCAAACTTTGTTTTCTTTCCAGATATTAAGTCTGATTTTTTCACGTACCGCTTTGGCTGTATAACCTGTTGCATCGCAGAATTTATTAATGGTTATATAATTAAGCATTTAATTCTTTAAAAATTAGATTCATGGTTTATGCCTTACATGTCGAATAAGAAAATAGTTGAAAAGTTGTTAAAACTATTTCAACATTAAAACCTCATCTTGATAAGAAATTGGATGAACTATTTTTTAAAAAATTATTAAAAATATGCAGAGCGCTCATTATTTTCAAACAAAGTTCTCTTAGAACCAAAAATACATATATACCTAGGTTAATCAAACAAAATAAACGTGTTTGATTAACCCCTAAACCTTACATTTAAAATAAAAAAATAAATTTACAATTATTTTTCAAAACTGAGTAATTTGTCCGCAAAAGGTGCCAAGGGCGGATGTTCAAAGCGTAATATTTATAGCCCCAGTCTCTTCATCCACTACTTTTGCGTAAGCTAAAATAAGTGCCAGCATTCCTTCAGTAGTTTTATCGCCTCCCTCATATTCAATACATAAGCCTTCTTTTTCTTTTGCAATTTTAGTGAATTTAATATCTGATGATTCTTCATAATCGTGATACATCTGAAATTGGTCATCTAAATAGACAATCATTTCATGCCACATAACCCCAAAATGATTTGTTTGTAGAGGCAGGCTTATTGGAAAATCAATATTCAAAAAATGAGCCCCAGGTGCGTGGTGCCATTTGCAACGTACTGTTTTAATATCCCCATAGAATAAAGTTCCCTTGTCACCACACACTTCACAAATAATTTCAGATAAGCTTTTAGCCATTGTTATCAGGCCGGTTAGAAAATCATTTTCTTTCAATTCATAATCCATTAATTGGAAATCAAGTCTTCCATTGTTTTGTTTAATTGCTTGAACATGAACATTCGGGGAATACAGTACTATCAATTCCGAGAGTGTATCAATGAGTGAAAACCAGCCATCCTTACACTCAAATGCACAGTTTTTGGTTGTTCTATTAGATTTTCTTGCGATAAACGAGGGATATAGTGTTGGGTATTTTTTAATAAGAGCTGCTTCAAGTGTCTTGTTCATGAGTGTTCCACAATAAATAAGTTGAAATTTAGTTTTATTAATAGTTTTTTATAGAGGTAAGGCTCTGATTTAGCTGTGAAATATTACCTTTACCCAAAAACTTAGGAATCCTAAGTATAATTTTACTATAAAAAATAACATTCTTGAGCTTTCTTTTTTACTGTGAATTTAAAAGTGAGCAAAAATAACGAGGGTCAATCGCCTCTTCCTAAGCGATTAAAAGAAGCAAGAAAGAAAATTGGAATCTCACAAAAAGAGTTAGGAATCCAAGCTGGTGTTGATGAGTTTTCAGCGAGCTCCAGGGTTAATCATTATGAGCAAGGAAAGCATTCCCCAAGTTTTGAAATGGCTAAACGCTTTGCAATAGTCTTGAAAGTACCTACGTCTTATCTCTATGAAGATAATGATGATATTGCGACTATGCTTATACAGTTTTACGAATTACATAAGATAGAAAGAAAAGCAATTATTGAGAAAATTAAAAGTGATCTTCATACATGATTCAGATCTGTATTAAATGTAATATTTTTTGTATTTTTAAAAAAAAGAGAATAAAAAAGTGTTTCTATTTTTGATACCAAATTTGTTACCCATTTTGATACCTTTTTTGATATCAAAATAAGTGAGGCTATACAAAAATCACTTAACTTTGTAGTCAATCGTTTTTTAACCTAATTTTTGAGGTAGACAAGAGTTTGTCTGTTATCAAGTTAGGAGAAATATAAAGCATTTAGTTTAAGGCGTGTCGCTTGGAAATATTCATAGCTCACCCCCATAGATCATAGACTGTTTGTAAGGTAAAGGGCCTTTCCTAGAAAGCATAGAGTCAATGGGGCTCGTGAAATTATTTACAGAGCCGAAAAATTAGAAAAACTTTCTAATGCTGAGTCAGTAAAAATAGTACAAAGTTAAAGACAAAAGCTTCTAGTTCTTTTCTCCAGATGGGGTATTATTTTTTCGTGTATCTAATAAAGTCACAAGTGGGCTTGCCCCTTGTTTTCTTACAATGCTGATTAACCCCGATTGCTCTAGTACTTGTAATCCCCTGTACCCAGAGTTTCTCTGAACTCCTAATGATTTTAGAGTTTTACTCGTTAGTTTCACTGTTGCTGATCTATTGTTTAAGCCAGATAAAAACCATATAGCCAAGGCAACTTGAAGAGCTGAACCTTTTCCACAATTTTGAGCCGCTATTGATAGCCAGTCCCAAGGAATAGGGCCACATAGAAAAAGCTCGCCTTTGCCATGTTTTGGAGCTTTGTTAGTTACCACTTTTTCTGTTTTTTTCGGGATAAATGATCTATTGTTTATTGAAAGACGTTCAGTAAATTTATTATTCATCGCCCTGCTCCTTATAAGAAGTCTCTGCTAACTCGTTAATAGATTTCCAAACAGTATTCCACATTTTTTCACCTCTTTTATCCATATAACGAGCCGGGTAGCGAATGATATCCACATCACTATTCAATTCAAAACCATTTAATACAATAGTGCTCGCTTCCTGCATACATTGTTTTGTTATTTCAATAGCCTGGTCTAACTTTTCTAAAGGAGCCTCAATTAAGACAGCATCATGTATTGGGGCGCAAATATTGATATTTTGATCTGTCATCAAACAGCAGGCTAGTCTTAACATTTCAGCAGCATTAGCTTGCATTGGAAAATTAGTTAATGAGTTAGGGTTAGGGTTTTTATCTACATGAATTTTCCAGCCAAAAACTGTCCATAATTTGCCATTCAGTAAAGCATAATTTAAATTTGATTCCGACCATTCCCAGAATGTCTTATACGTCTCACGATGCAAGTTTAACAATTCTCTTGCAACAATGACTGGTTGCCCTATACGTATCGCTAAGGATTCTGCTCCCATGCCATATTGAACAGCCAGACTGCAGGCTTTATATTGATCTCGTTCTGTAGGGTGACTACTTTTTGTTGCATTGTCTGGAATAGCTTTAGCTTGTTTTGCAAAAGAAAGATAAGGGTCTCCTGATTTATAAGCATCTTTCATGGATTTATCGCCAGATAAAGCAGCAGCTATACCAAACTCTTGTTGTGACCAATCAACATAGGCAAGTCCATTTCCTGGGGATGGCTTTATTAAAGACCTTAACCAAACTGATGGCCCGAAGATAAACTTGCTATTGCTAGGTTGGTTTCTTCCTGTTTTTGATCTAAATGCTGATATTTGGCATCTGTTTCTACCATCTGACCCAACCGCCAAGTCAGATAAACGCATACTAGATAAGGCAACTCTTAATTCACGTAGAGGGGTTAATTGAGGGTGTGAACAGCACATGTTTTTAAAAGTTGTATCAGTTAAGTCAATAGTTTTGGATGGTAACTTAGGCCAGTTTATGTTGTGTTTATTTAAGTAGTTCTCAAATAATTTAGGTTTAAACGTTTTACCTTGATACACACTAAAATCGGTATCAATTTTTTTAATTAGATTCGATTGAATATCTTCCCAATATAGTCTTAATAGAGCTAATGATTCTGAATCTATTGGGATGCCATGAAACTCAATGCAGGAGACAGATTTCATATAGCGCCCGCGTAATAATGCTAAAGGAAAATTAATTAAAGGCAGCATTTGTGATAATAGCTTCTCTATTGCCAAAACATTATTTTCGCAATAATTTAATAATTCTTGTTTTTCAGCAGATGAGTAATCCATCCCTCGCATGGCTAACTTACGAACTCGAGTTTTTTTAATAATATTAACGCCAGGCACCCCAAAATACATTAATGCACGAAAAAGCCCTGCACTTGGAGATAACAGACCATTTGTTAAGTTTCTAAACTCAGTAAACAGGTCTAAAACATTATCTGGTAATTTCCAGTCTAATGATAAATAGCAATTAATGTCAGTAGATGAATAATAAGCAACAATAATTGAGTCTTTTCCAGAGGGAAAAGGAGGAGACTTTAATGAGTAAAGTTCTTCTTGAAATAAGTGCCATCTTTCACCCGTTTTCACATCTCTAGCTACAATGCAAATGACCTTTGGACGTTCACCCTTGACTGCTGCAAATTTGGAATGCAAAACAATGATATGGTTAAAATTTTTGATCACGACTCCCCCCGCAACTTTAATAAAGCTGGGTGGTTCAAGTCATCAATAAAATGATTTTTAAAAGCGATTTTTAGAATTTCAGAAAATGAAAGATCTGGCCATTCAGGCTCATCATGATTGCCCAATGCCTCGAATGTTTCATACATACCAGCGCTTCTGTTAGATGAAACCCGCACCCATGAATTCTTTGCTATAGCAGCACTTTCAAGAGCGGATAGATTCCAATCGTCTAACTTACCTTCTTCGTCAGGCAAACGGATCGGCCATAATCGAATTACTCCTTGACGATTTATAGTTAAATATAGAATTTTCGGAATAAGTTCACCAGGTAAGTCCCCCCATAATGAAGGGTCAACCAAATATGTTTCATTTTCTTCTTTAAATTCTAATACGGCAGTTTCAATACAGAAATCAGGGTTAGGGTGCGCACGAATAAATTCTTGTTTACCTGGTTTTCTTACTTGAATAACTGTAAGTCTTTTTTTAACGCTGCATGAGGCAGAAAAATCTTGAGTTAATCGAAGTCGAGCTGGGTCAAAAAGATTGTTAGCTTGTGGGGCTGCTGAGCAATCAGCATCGATGCTTTGGATAGCAGCATTATTTTCATTAATATCAGTCATTGAATGACCTCCAGTTTTAAATTAGAAATTACACCAAAAAAATATTGGTGATTAAAAACTAGAGATCGAAAATGATTTTCTATTTTGTCGAATTTGAAATTCGCAAAAAATAAATAGGCGATAACTCTGTCGAAAATGATTTTCGACAGTCAATGTTACATATAAAACAGTGGGTTATGTTTTTATGATTGTGGTTTTTTTTAAAAAATAAAATAGTTAATTAGGGATGAATTAATCAAATTTCCACAAAATATCTGTTTTAGGTGTGTATGTACATTCTTTTCCAGTGGATATATGAGCAGTTAGATGATCAGCTAATATAGGATATTTGGCATGTAATTTAGAAATAGCATTTCTAATACTACGAGACACAGCATCTTTTATTTTCTTTTCTGCAGCATTAATATTTTTTGGTTTACCTGTGTTAGATGTATTTTTATAGATTTCAGTTTGGATGAAATCTAATTTCTGTCTTAATGAACTTTCTGTTTCAATATCATTATATTCTTGTGCTTCTTCAATATCGCCTAGTAACTTAATTACTTCTTTTTTGTATTGATCAACAGCTTTGTTATCAATGCTTAATTCATAATTTTGGATGGTTTTAGAGCTACCTAAACCTTCACTAATTATTTCACTGTAAGTAGGAGGGCTTTCTGAAGCCTTGGCAGCTGAATAAATTGAATTTAAGGTGATAGCGCTAATTTCTTTCTTTTGGTTCATGAGTAGTTGCTTAATATAATTAAACCCCATATATTCAGGCATCGTTATAGACTCTAAATTATCAAATTTGATATCCCAGGTTCCTGTCATATTTTTTTTAAAAATGTTGGTGTGTTTTGTAGTGGGGGCTGACATATCTGTATCTGAACATTCAGCTGCAATTAGTTTATCGGTGATAGGTATATATTCGTCAATAAAGTCATTTAAAAATACATCTTTAATCACCAGATCAGTGATTGAAAAAGGACATGACTCATCTGAAGCTGGAAATAAAACAGTAAATTCAAAATTGTTATAAATTGAGTGTTTTTGTAGATCTATTGTTCTTACTGGAATCGCTGGAGCAAAGAATATGGAGGACCCATTATGAAATGACTTTATTGCAGCCTTAAGAGTAGCTGAATCAATTCCACAATAATCATTAAATTGAAAATTAATTTTTTTATCTAGGTATTCAACATGCCAATTTGAAGCACTGATTGATAATGATAATTTGCCATTGATCCCTAGGGCAATAAGATCGTCTGTTGAATAAGTTTGGTTTGTTTTTTCAGTAATGAGTTTTACAGCATCATTTAAGTAGTAAAAGTTTCTTGCTTGCATAGGTTAAATAAGTTGGAAAAATAAGTGAAGTGAAAAGTCAATATTGCTTAACTCGTTACTGATACATTATTGGCTCGTATACGAACATGTGTCCCATCTATTATATTATCTTTTATATAGATAAATAATAGATGGGAAACTGGAGGCAATGGTTTTTGTTCATTCTAGGTTGAGGATATCTAGAATGTAGAAAGATGAAAAATTACAATTTTATTATTTAAGTTCAAAAAAGTAAAAATGACCATATACAAACCACAGGTTAAATACTCCTCCGCTACGATTTGAATGACAAGTACAGTTCATTTTGATGGTAGAATAAACATTGATTCCAACATAAGTAGTAACCTGTGGTAAGTTCAGAGGCATAAAAGTTAATTTAAATCCCCTCATTTGTTAATTATTTAAAATGATCCAGCTAAATGAATGTGATTTTTTATAGTGTGCATGCTAGTGAATTTAAAGAACAATACCTTTCCATAAGCTCGGAAAAGTACATGATTTAAGGCTTCAGTCTTTGCCCTTTTTAGGTCAAGTTCTAGAAGCTGATCGCTTAATTATTAAAAGCGATAGCGACCTATGGCATATCTCCAATTTAGGTGCCGTACTGTTTGCCAAACAATTAAATGATTTTTCTCACTTGGCAGGTAAAGCCGTGCGGGTGGTGCTATACAAAAGCAATAACCGCATAGAAACTATCCGTGAAATTGGAGGTAATAAAGGTTATGCGACAGGGTTTGAAGGTTTAATCAAGTTTATCAATAATTTACTCCCAGAAAATGAAGTCATCGGTCAGGCATTACGCAAATCAGTCCCCATGTTCCCAGAATTAGCCATTCGTGAGCTAGTCACCAATGCCCTCATACATCAAGACTTTACCCTAACAGGGACAGGCCCAATGATCGAGGTATTTACAGATCGCATGGAAATCACTAACCCTGGTGTTCCACTGGTAGACAGGCAACGCTTTCTAGATAGGCCTCCAAGAAGTCGTAATGAAGCTATTGCCTCATTCCTGCGCCGTATCGGTATTTGTGAATAACGGGGTAGTGGAATTGATAACGTCGTTTTCCAAACTGAACTATTCCAATTACCCGCACCATCCTTTTCAGTTACACCAGAACATACCCGTGCCGTGTTGTTTGGCCATAAAGAATTTAAGGACATGGATAAGGAAGCTAGATTAAGAGCCTGCTATCTACATTGCTGCCTGAAGTATGTGAGTGGTGAGCCAATGCATCACGTATTCTTTCGCAAACGCTAGAGGCTGGATTAATAAAGCTTTATGAGGCAGGGGTTAGGGCTAAGCGATATATCCCCATTTGGACTTAAAGTTTGTTGATGGTGTTTGCAAAAAATACGGAAGGAGTTGCTTGGGATAAAGATATTTTAGTTATAAGGTGTTTGTGTTTGAGTTGTTGCACAGATAGGTGAATTTTAGATTGATTTGAGTCGTCAATGAGGCTATTTAGCTTGCGACTTTTGGATAGACGAAAATAGGAAATAAGATAAGTAATGGAAGAAATTATTGATCAACTTGAGGAATATTTTAAAAACTCAAAACAGGAATTTTCAATTGGCTTGCAGAATTTTCAAGGAGTTCGGGAATATACCAAAATACCCTTAGCACCTTTAACTTTAGTGTATGGGCAAAATTCAGCAGGTAAAAGTACTATTAATGATGCTCAGCAATTTATATATGGATTCTTTAGTGGTAAGTGGAATAGTAAAACGACAGCTGAATATCTAGAACGTTGGGCTAATCATAATCGATTTACCAAACCATTAGTTAAGGGCTATTTAGGCAAGCCAGATGATGTAGTGCTGAGTGTAAGTTCGATTACTGGTGATCGAGATTATTTTGAATGGGAAGCTTCTTATCATCAAAATCAGGATTTTGTTGAAGAAGGCTTGGCTCATACACTTTTTGTACTGGGAATGGATGTATTTATCCCTTTTCGGATAGATATTCATTTTTCTAATACTGTTGATACATGGGCTGTTAGACAATTTTCTTTGTATTTAGGGGATGAAATTTGTTTAGAACTTATATTGGATGACTTTCATAATGATAGCGATACTCTGGATGAATATGGATTATTGAAGCTTAATAAACAACACTTAGTCTATTCTTTGCTAGATACAGTTTTTGTGGATGGTATGGAACAATTTGCAACAAATTACCAGCTCAAAGAAAGAAAAGGTATAGATGAAAAATGGTTTTTATTTGATGAATTAGATATAAGAAATGAGCTTGGATGGAAAAATCCGATTTGTTGGTCTGAAGTTGATTGTCAGGCAGAGCGTCCTTCAACTGAAGTATTGGAATTTAGAACTTTCTTTTTATCTTTAATGCAAGTCCCTACAAAAGCCCAAATTCACACATAGAGCCCCAATGTTGATTTTGATATTTCAAATACCCAATTTTTCACTCAGTTAGGCAGCATTGTTTAATTATTCAGTCAGTTTTCACTCGCTATTCTGAATAGTCG
>Ga0105356_10006519_pt1 | contig 10879 bp, 9 predicted proteins | sample GOMGulsemesocosm_3_FD_83502 | JGI IMG/M metagenome (GOLD analysis project Ga0105356, IMG submission 83502) | Methane-oxidizing microbial communities from mesocosms in the Gulf of Mexico - GOM9D Gulf of Mexico | ecosystem: Environmental > Aquatic > Marine > Cold seeps | place: Gulf of Mexico...
CAATAGCCAATATGGTTAATGCACTTTGGTAAAAATAAGGTTGCAATCTATTTTGATCTACCAAGGACAGAAATACGTAGAGTAGTATAACAGCCCAACCAAGCCAATGCTTTGGTTTAAAAATATAAACTACTTGTCCAACAAAGAACAAACCAGCAAAAAGGGTGTCAAATGGAGAAGTAGGTATAGGAATCCAATCAAATAAAGGAATAACAGGGAAATTTTTATCTGTAATCCATAAATCTGGTGCATACAACATCATTGCTAATGTTGATAGAATCGCCAAAATTCTAACCGCATTAATTTTTTGATGTGTGCTTAAGTTTAACATGCTATGAAGTTACCAATTTCTCTTTTAAATACGTAGCAGTATGCGATTTTTTATCATGGATCAATGTTTCAGGTAATCCCTGAAATAGAAGATCACCACCTTTTTTCCCGCCTTCAATTCCCAAATCAATAATATAATCAGCACATTTAATCAATTCAATATTATGCTCAATCACAATAATAGAATGCCCTTTGTCAATTAATGCATTAAATGAGTCCAATAATTTTTTAATGTCATGAAAGTGCAAACCGGTTGTTGGTTCATCAAAAATAAATAGCGCTTTGTCTTTAGTGTTTCCTTTTACTAAAAACGATGCTAGCTTTATTCGTTGCGCTTCACCACCAGAAAGAGTAGAAGAAGATTGCCCTAATTGTACATACCCCAATCCAACATCCTGCAAAGGTTTTAATTTCTGAACTATTTTTTTCTGTTCGTGTTCAGTGAAAAATGCAACTGCATCATCAATTGTAGCGTTTAAAATGTCATCAATAGATTTTTTGTAAAAGGTAACTTCTAAGACTTCTTTTTTAAATCGTTTTCCGTTACAGGTATCACATTGTAAATGCACATCAGCCATAAACTGCATTTCTATAGTAACCGCTCCCTCTCCCTTACAAACTTCACAACGACCGCCTTCTACATTAAAAGAGAAATGTTTTGGTTTGTAATTTCTAATTTTAGACAATTTCTGATTAGAAAATAAGCTTCGAATGTCGTCATAAGCTTTTATATAGGTTACAGGGTTTGATCTAGAAGAGCGACCAATAGGGTTTTGATCAATAAACTCGATGTGTTTTAAGTTTTCAAAAGAACCTTTTATTTCTGTAAATTGGCCAAGTTTATCGCCATAGCCAATAATTTTTTTCTGAAGTGCTGGAAATAATATTTTTTTTACCAAGGTGCTTTTTCCACTTCCAGAAACTCCCGTAATTACCGTTAAGTTGTTTAAAGGAAAAGTAACATCTATATTTTTTAAATTGTTTTCTCTAGCGCCAATTATTTCTATATAATTGTTTGTTTTTCTTCTTGAGGCTGGAATTTCAATTTTTAATTCTTCATTTAAATACTTTGCTGTTAAAGAATCAGATTTTAGAATGTCTTTAAACGTTCCCTCTGCAACGATGTGTCCACCATATGTACCTGCTTCAGGACCTATATCTATGATGTAGTCTGCAACTTTCATAATGTCTTCATCGTGTTCAACCACAATAACGGTATTGCCTAAATCACGTAAATTCTGAAGAACTCCTATTAATCGTTCCGTATCTTTTGGGTGTAAACCAATGCTTGGTTCATCTAAAATGTACATGGACCCAACCAAGCTACTACCTAAAGAAGTGGCCAAGTTGATGCGTTGACTCTCACCTCCAGAAAGGGTGTTTGATGTTCTGTTTATGGTTAAATAACTCAACCCAACATCTTGTAAGAATTGCAAGCGATTATTGATTTCTGTCAACAGTCTTTTTCCAATTTCGAGATCGTATGTATCTAACTCAATGGTGTTGAAAAAAGAAGCCAACTCATCTATAGGTAATGATACCAATTCAGAAATGGTTTTGTCACAAACCTTTACGTAATTGGTTTCTGTACGCAAACGATTCCCATTACAATCGGTACATTTTGTTTTACCTCGGTAACGAGAAAGCATTACTCTATTCTGAATTTTATAGCTTTTCTCTTCTAACTTTTTAAAGAAATGATGAATTCCATTAAAATTCTTGTTTCCGTTCCAAATGAGTTCTTTTTGAACCTCTGATAATTCAAACCATGGTTTATGAATGGGGATATCAAAATTAAACCCATGATTAATTAAATCGTCTTTATAGATTCTAAAGGAATCCGATTTAAATGGTAAAATGGCATCTTCATAAATTGATATGCCAGTATTCGGAATAACTAAGTCTTTATCGATACCAATAACACTACCATAGCCTTCACAAGTGGGGCAAGCTCCATAAGGATTGTTAAAGCTAAATAGGTGGGTGTTTGGTTCTAAGAACGTGATTCCATCTAACTCAAATTTATTGCTAAACTCAACAATTTCAGAGCTGTTTAAATTTTCTATAGTACACGTTCCTTTGCCTTCAAAAAAGGCAGTTTGGATGGCGTCCGCCAATCGATTGTAAAAATCTTCATCATCTTTTAAAACAATTCGATCGATCACCAATTGTAGCACTTCTTCGGTATAGGTGTCAAACGGGAATTCTTCAATTCTAAGTATGGTGTCACCTTTTTTTATCCGTGCATACCCTTGTTGAGAAAACACGTTTAAAAGTGTTTTAAGATCTCTGGTTTTATCTAAGTATATTGGTGCTAATAAAAGTAGTTTCGAACCTAATTCATACTTTTTTATATGTGCGATAACATCTGAGACAGTGTCTTTTTTTACTTCTTTATTTGAAATGGGAGAAAAGGTCTTACCGATTCGTGCATATAAAAGTTTTATATAATCGTAAATCTCGGTAGAAGTTCCCACAGTAGATCTTGGATTTGTAGCATTTACTTTTTGCTCTATGGCAATTGCAGGGGCAATTCCTTTAATATAATCTACTTTGGGTTTGTGTAATTTACCCAAAAATTGACGTGCATAAGAAGACAAGCTTTCTACATACCTGCGTTGGCCTTCTGCATACAATGTGTCAAAGGCTAAAGAAGATTTTCCAGAGCCCGAAAGCCCCGTGATTACTACGAGTTTATTTCTTGGTATAACAACATCAATATTTTTTAAGTTGTGCAATCTTGCACCTTTAATAATGATGTTTTCTTTTGGATTTATGCTGTTTAAATCTAATTTCATTTCTAAAAAAAGTAAGCGTTAAAAATACCATTTTTTGAAATAATAAAATCATTTATTTTACTTAATTATGTTATTTAATTTGTGATTGTGGAATTTTTTTGTCATATTTGAATTAGATAATCACTTAAAAATACGCATATAGAATAAAATTACTTTAACCATTTATTAAAAATAATAGGAATCAGAAAGCAAACTTGCTTTCTAAAAGTAATTTATAATGCGTAAAAACTCAACCCTAGACAGCACATTAGTAAGTAATTACATTAAAGGTAATGAAGCATCTCTTGAAATTTTAATTAAGAGACATCAACAACGTTTATTTAGTTTTATTTACAGTAAAGTAAAGGACAAGGATATAACAGAGGATATTTTTCAAGATACTTTTATAAAAGTCATTAGAACTTTAAAGAAAGGGAATTACAACGAAGAAGGGAAGTTTTTACCATGGGTCGTACGTATTTCTCATAATTTAATTATCGATCATTTTAGAAAATCGAATAGAATGCCAACCTTTAGAAATACAGATGAGTTTGATATCTTTTCTGTGTTGGGTGATGGGGTTTTAAATGCAGAAAAAAAGTTGATAAAAGAACAGATCCATTCAGATGTTCGAGAATTGGTAAATGAGTTGCCAGATGAGCAAAAGCAAGTATTGGTCATGCGAATTTACAATGATATGAGTTTTAATGAAATATCAGAAAATACGGGTGTTAGCATTAATACAGCTTTGGGAAGAATGCGGTATGCATTAATAAACTTGAGGAAGCTAATTGAAAAAAATAAAATTATTTTAGTGAATTAAATACTAAAAGTAAAAACGTGTCGTTATTAGGTTAACAATCAGATAATAAAACCATTTGTATGATGCAACTTTACTCTAAGAAGTCTCCCGAATTTAGGGAGCAACCTAGAAAAGAAACAATTCAATTTTTAGTAAACTTTTCCAAATCGTTAAAAGTTATAAAAACTAAATCCGACTTTGTCATTGAATTGAATTTGAATTAAGAGGGAAAAGCCTTAACTGCCAGTTGAGGCTTTTTTTAGGCCTTATTTTTCTTGTAGTATTCTTCTAAAACAGATTTTCTTCCAATGGTTTTGGTAATTATATCGCTTTCTAAATTCCATCCTCTGGCAGGCGAATATTCTCTACCATACCAAATAATTTGTAGATGAAGATCGTTCCATAATGCTCTAGGAAACAATCTTTTTGCGTCTTTTTCTGTTTGTACAACATTTTTTCCATTGGTTAAATTCCATCGAAACAACAATCTATGAATATGTGTATCTACTGGAAATGCAGGTACCCCAAAGGCTTGACTCATTACAACACTTGCTGTTTTATGCCCTACAGCCGGCAATTCTTCTAGTCCTTCAAAACTTTGAGGAACTTCACCGTTGTATTTTTCAATTAATATTTTGGACAAACCATAAATGCCTTTACTTTTCATAGGAGATAATCCACAAGGCCTAATTATTTCTTTAATTTCTTCCACAGACATCTTTATCATATCAAAAGGATTATCAGCCTTGGCAAATAAGATGGGGGTAATTTTATTAACCCGAACATCTGTACACTGTGCAGATAATAATACGGCTATTAGCAAGGTATATGGATCTTTATGATCTAGTGGAATCGGTATTTCTGGATAGGTATTACTTAAGGTTTCAATTACAAAATCCACCTTTTCTTGTTTCGTCATTTTTTGCGGGTTAAAAGATTAAAAGTACAACGTTTATAAATTTTATGAAGATTATTGTGCAAAAAATTTTTCAAATAAAGAATACTTTATAACTTTCCACTTTATAACTTTTTAAACTAGAATATGACGACATTAAAAGTAGGTGATAATGCACCAAATTTTGAAGCGCTTGATAATAAAGGGAATACTATAAAATTGACAGATTATAGTGGTAAAAAACTGGTGTTGTTCTTTTATCCAAAAGCTAGCACACCTGGTTGTACGGCTGAAGCATGTGATTTAAGAGACAACTATCAATCTTTTTTAGCAAAAGGATATGCTATTTTAGGAGCAAGTGCAGATTCGGCTAAAAGACAACAAAACTGGATTGATAAACATGAGTTACCTTTTCCGTTGTTGGCAGATGAAGATAAAGTTGTTATTAATGCATTTGGTATTTGGGGACCGAAGAAATTTATGGGGCGTGAATATGATGGAATTCATAGAACAACCTTTGTCATTGATGAAAATGGAATTATCGAAGCGGTAATTACCAAAGTGAAAACAAAAGAGCATGCTGCTCAAATCCTATCATAAAAAAAAACCGAGCTAAATAGCTCGGTTTTTTTTTAGTTCATATTCATTATGAATTGTGTAATTTCCTTAGCAAACAGATTGTCATGTTTCTTTGATTTTTTAATAGCGTCAAAGTAGGTTTGAAAGAATTTTACCCCACCATAAGGAATGATAGAAGCCAGTTTTTTAGTGTGATACGTAGCTACAATAACTCTAGACATTTCTGCACCTAACCAATAAAAAGGACCAGCGTTAGAAACGCCGTTATTTTTTATTTTTTGCGCTTCTTTTGGGGCGTATTCCTGAATGGTGTTTTTAAAATATGCCTCAAATAAAGCTATTCCTTGTTTTATTTTTAATTCGTTTTCAGAACTAGATAATTTTTTTGGAGGCGCAAGATAACTGGCTGTACCTTCATTAAAGATATACGTGAGTGTATTTTCAAAAGACCTATATGGCTCTTCTTTAGTCCCTTTTTTATTTTTAGAAATTGCGTTTTGCCCAGAGTGGTAGGTTTCATGTACTAATAAATTTAGTAAGGTTGTATAGTCATCCTTATAATAGTTTAAATCAAGACCAGTTACATTTCCCATTGCCCAACCATCAGCACCGTTCATGAAGAAAAAAGAGACTTTTCTATTGAACTTTGTGTTTTTAGGTAATAATGGTGAGATATTCGAATTGATATAATTAAATATCGATTCCTCATTTTTTGAGAGGACTGTCATTAAATTTTTATAATTCTCGATATTGTTTTTAATGTCAGAAAAATTTAAAAGACCATATGGATTTACATAACGATACAATTGGTGAATTGGTTTATTGCTTGCTGCAATTTGTAAACAGCTTGCAAGCAGTTCTTTATTTAACGGGGTTCTGTAAAAACTTTGATTTCTATGGGCAATCATTTTTTTAAATTGATGCAAATTTATTCGGTCAATAATTTCTTGGTAACTAACATTTGGTTTAGATATTAAATCAATAATGACATTGGCAGGTTCATAATCAAATTTTAAATTTATTTTTGCATTGATGTTTTTCTCGTTAAATTGGGGAGTTATGAATTCATTGTCAGTAAATTCGGCCTTATAAACACTACTAGATTGTTGTTGTTTTAAATTGTCTTGACGTAATTTAGATACTAAATATGCAACTCTTATAATTCCGGCATTTCCTTTAGGAGGTCTACTAGCAAAACTATCTAAGTATTTTTTATTTGTGCTTCTTCTAAAGCTACCATCCATATAAAAGTAACTCGTTAATAGCTGTGCTGCCTCAGGTTTAGAAAGAGCTGTTACCAGTTTTATTACTTTATACCGTTCCTGTTTTGTTAGGTTTTCTTTTAACCAAAGGGCTTCTTTTTGTGGAATTTTCGTGTCGTTTTTTAACAGATTCCAATTAAAAGTGAAATTTGAATTTTGTGCTTGTAAAAACGAGGTGCATAAAATTGCAAGAATAATTAGGGGTTTTTTCATGTTTTTAAATTGTGTTGAATAATAGCGCGTTAGTTTTCTAGTTGTACTCGAAATATGCCGGTTTTAGGAATGTTAATACGCTTGTTTTGGGCCAATACATCTGTGGTTTTGGTGTATAAAAAATGATAGTACCAAATAAAGTATTCCGAAAAAGTCAATTCATTATAGTAGACTGATGATTTGTATTCATTTTCAAAAAGACTTCTATTTTTTTCTAGAATATGCATAAGAATGGGCTTGTAATAGCTGGCCATTTCTTTTAAAATTTCTTGATCACTTTTTGAAAGGAATGGAATATTCATTTGAGACAATTCATCTAGACTTTTATGATGGTTTTTTCGGTTATTTCCATAAGTAACATAACAAACCCCTTTAGCACACCTGTATTGATTTCCGTAGATACCAAATACTTCTCGGTTGTAGGTCGAATCTTTTTCGGCATATTGGATGTAATACCTTTTGCCATGTCTAAGTGTTCTTTTTTCTTTTAAGAATTCTTTCTCAACATTGTTGATTTGCCAATTATCGAGTAAAACATCACTGTATAGGAAAAATGAAAACTCAGAAAATGAATGTTTTTTAGAAATATCCATGAGAGAGAATTTTTCTTTGATAGTTTCTTCTATTTCTTTAATTGAAAGCGCTATTTCCTGAGCTATAGATTCCGTTTTTTTAAACAGATCAGCACCTTCTTTTTTTGTAACGATACTAATGGTTGGGTATAGGGTACCATTTAGTTCCTTTAAGTATCCATTGGCTGTTAATAATGCAGTTTCTTTACTTAAATCATTTTGAGACCATTTTAATTTTTGGCTGATTTCATTTTTTGAAAAACCATGATGTAAACCAACTAAAAATAGGTGCCTTTGATTTTTGTCTAATGATATTTGAGGGAAATTATCTCCAGAAGAGATAAAGTGTTTTTCGTAATTGGCATGTACTATTTCATCTAAGTTTTTAGAAGGGGTACACTGTATTAAAATTAAAAATAAAGGGAGTACAATGGTAATTTTTTTCATTTTTTAATGTCGTTTTATATCAATAATTAAAAAGACAAAAAAAAAAATAAAAGGTTACACTTTGCCAATAAAAAAAACCGAGCTCAGTGGCTCGGTTTAATAAAGAGATAATCATTTGTGATTACTCATATAAATAGGTTGCTGCGGCTTTTGCCATTTTTCGCTGACTATGACCGATGCCAGGTATTACTTTTAATTTCCAATTGTATTTAAAGCCTAATTCTTTGGCCGTTTGTAAACTATGCTTATAAAAATAAGTACCTCTAGCCAATCTATGAGTGCCTTGAATGTCAACAGTTTTGGAACGAAGCATTTTACCACCATTTTCATCAGCATTGTCTAATTCACCTAAAAAGATCGTTAAGTTTTTTCTAAATGATTTTTTTAAGTTTCTCTTCTTTGTATGGGTGTTTTTAATTCCGAATGGATAGATTGTTTGATAGGTTGTAGGGGTATAAGAACCTGCATTAGACGCAAGAATTCTATCTGCTTTTGATTGGGGGTAAAAGATTGCAAATCGATGTAAAATTTGTCCACCAGCAGAGTGTCCAAACATGTCGTACTTTTTTGCTTTGAATTTTAGTGCCTTTTTAGCCAATGCGAAAATTCTGTCAAAATCGCTGTAAATCCAAACACTTGGATCTGGATTAAAATTAAATTCGGCAACATCTTCATCCATCCAAACTTGATTTGTTCCTTTTTTGTACCTAAACCCTTTACGGATGTCTAAAACGGTGATCATATTTCCTAAATGATAGCCTCCATAATTGTAATTTTTTTCGGGATATGACGGAGAAAGAATTAGGACATTGTGTTTTTCTGAAGTTTGAATCCAGGAGTCTCTGTAGCTATCCCCATTTCTTCCCGAGCCAGGAATAACAAGTAGTACTTTTGTTGAGGTATTGAAACTTTTTGGTTTGTGATAATACACGGTAAGATCAACGTTTTCAAATCCTTTTCCTCCTTTTATGACAAAGGATCCTGCGCCTTCTTCAATTGCGATGTTGTTTTGGGCAGTAGTGTAATTAGTTGTACTAAGCAGTGCTAATAGCAATCCGATAATTTTAATTTTCATTGTATTTGTTTTTTAATGATGTATATTTTAATACCTCAAAAGTCAACAATACTTGGCATGGAGATTAAAAATATCGTCAATTGTGGGGGAATGAATGCTTAATGATTGGAAAGGGCCTGTGTTTTTAATTTATAGGGTGTTACAAGGAATTCGTGGGTTGAAAAAGGAAATTCATCCACTTATTATAATTCAACTAAGTTATTCTGTACTTTTGAACATATGAACACATTTTTTACACCTTACATTAATGGTATTCTTCAAAAACGATGGCTAAGTCATGTTATCTTTTGGGTGTTATTATTGTTTAGTTATTCACTGGCAATGATTAATGGGTATGACTCCTTTTACAAGTCATTCAATCGAAATTTAATATTACTGATTCCTCAAATATTAGCCTCTTATTTTATTATCTATTATTTGAATCCGAAGTTTCTATATCAAAAAAAATATTTGGGCTTTGCCGTGCTATTTGTTATTGGAACCTATGTTTTTTCTATTTTGGCAAGAGTGCTTTTAGTACATGTTATAGAAACCTTATATAGAGAGCCCCCGTTTAGAAAAGAGTCTTTCTCTGAGATTGCAACGGATTTGAAAAAACTATACAAAGACTTTTTTTATAGAGTGTATTTGCCCGTTTTTTTGGTGGTTAGTATTAAGTTGATTAAGGAACGATTTGAAGAGAAAAACAGACAAGAAGTTTTGCAGAAAGAAAAGGTAACAGCAGAATTGAATTTTATGAAAGCACAAATTCATCCTCACTTCCTATTTAATACCTTAAATAATTTATACGTATTAACGTTGCAAAAATCTGATAAAGCATCAGAAACAGTGTTGAAATTGTCGGAAATGTTAGATTATATGCTCTATAAATGTACTTCTAACCGTGTAACAATCAGAGAAGAAATTCAATTAATTCAGAACTATATCAACTTAGAACAATTGCGTTATGGAGATCGATTGGAAGTGATTTTTAAGATGGATGTAGATGTTGATCAAACTCAAATTTCGCCCTTAATATTAGTATCTTTAATAGAAAATGCATTTAAACACGGTGCAAGTGGGTCAGTGTCAGCACCAAAAATAGCCATTGAGTTTAACGTTAAAAATAACGAATTGCAATTTTCAATTTACAACACCAAACCACCTCAAGCTCAAAAAGATGAAACTAATTTTAAAAAAGGAATTGGATTAAAGAATATAAAAAACCAGTTATCGTTAATTTACCCAGGGAGGCACCTGTTAGAAATTAAAGAAACGAACGATTCCTATCTCGTTACCCTAACTATTAAACTAGACAAACCGTGAGCATAAATTGTATCATAATTGATGATGAACCTTTAGCTGCAGCTTTAATTGAAGCGCATGTGGCCAATATTCCAAACCTAACAGTTATTGCTGTGTGCACCAATGCGCTAGAAGGGTTTGAAGTGTTGAAAACACAAGCTGTGGATCTCATATTTTTAGACATTCAAATGCCTTTATTAACGGGAATTGAATTTTTAAAATCGTTAAGCAATGCACCAAAAGTAATTTTTACTACGGCCTATAGAGAATATGCCATAGAGAGTTACGAATTGGAAGTGGTAGATTATTTATTGAAACCAATTTCGTTTGATCGTTTCTTTAAAGCAATCAATAAATTTTTTAAGACTATTGAGTCTCCGGTTCCAGAAATACCGAGTATTGAAACGCCAGAAACTACGGAGTTTATCTATGTAAATTCGAATAAGAAACACTATAAAATCTCTTTTACTGACATACTTTATGTCGAAAGTATTAAGGATTATATCCGCATACATATACCGAGTAAAACAATTGTTACTAAAGATAAAATAAGTGTGTTTGGGCAAAAATTACCTGAAAACTTCTTGAGAACCCATAGATCATATATTGTTAATGCTAATAAAATAACAGCATACACGGTTCA
>Ga0105356_10006520_pt1 | contig 10878 bp, 10 predicted proteins | sample GOMGulsemesocosm_3_FD_83502 | JGI IMG/M metagenome (GOLD analysis project Ga0105356, IMG submission 83502) | Methane-oxidizing microbial communities from mesocosms in the Gulf of Mexico - GOM9D Gulf of Mexico | ecosystem: Environmental > Aquatic > Marine > Cold seeps | place: Gulf of Mexico...
ATAATGACGAAACCAGTCGTCATCCTCGTAGTCTTTTAAGCGGGGATCTTGTACCGCGCGCCGTGAACTCAACTTAGCGACACGCTTCAGAAGATCCTCGATAAAGAGAACTCGAGGATGACGAGGCGGCAGATCACGAGGATGACGGGGTGGCGGATCACGAGGATGACGGGTGTGGCGGATCACGCTCTCGAGGATGTACTTATAGCTGACGTCCAGTATTAAAGACCGCCAATGCGCTCAGCGAGCTCTTTATAGCGTTTTACATCACCGGCATTAAAGACTGGTGAATCATCATTATTACTTACGTCGTTAAGTAAGCTTTCGCGCGCTAATCTTTTAACTCGGGACTCGGTAATGCCTAAATATTCGGCGGTTTGTTCTACAGTAAATGTGTCTGACATAGTAAATCCTTTTTACAATTTAATCGTTAATACTAATTTTTATGCAGCATTGGCTACCAAAACAGTATTGGTTATGTGCCAATGGTCATTATAAACTAGCATAGATGCTTATAATGTAAACACTAAAACACGGCAGTTGATTAAATCGAGTGTTTTATCACCATCAATGTGTATTTTCAGTACACATTTGTGATTATAGTCTCACGCTTTGTTGGCGCTATTTAAATATATGACGTATAATGCGCAAAAAATTTAACAAACCTTTTAACTGGAGAGCTTTAATGGCTATCGAACGTACTTTTTCTATCGTAAAACCTGACGCAGTTGCAAAAAACTTCATCGGACAAATCTACAGCCGTTTTGAAACTGCTGGTCTTAAAATCGTTGCTTCTAAAATGGTTCATCTTTCTCAAGAGAAGGCTGAAGGTTTTTATGCTGAGCATAGCGAACGTCCTTTCTTCGGCGCATTAGTTTCTTTCATGACATCTGGCCCAGTAATGGTTCAAGTGTTAGAAGGCGAAAACGCTGTTGCTAAGAATCGTGAAATCATGGGTGCTACTAACCCTGCTGAAGCGTTCGCTGGTACTATCCGCGCCGATCTTGCTGATAGCATCGACGAAAATGCTGCTCACGGTTCAGACGCTCTAGAGTCTGCTGCACGTGAAATTGCATACTTCTTCTCTGATGAAGAAATTTGTCCACGTACTCGTTAATCCGGTATGTAGATAATGAGTTACTCGGCGTTATAGTCTGAGATAGCTTGTGATAAAATCGGGGGTATCTACCCCCGTTTTTACGTTTAGGGATTAGTGAATTAGTCTCTAAACGTAAAAACGACTGAGATCTTAAGTTGTTGTAATAAGTGAGAACTAGCATGGCCAATGATAAAGTAAACCTATTGAATTTTGATCGCGAAGCGTTGCGCGCGTATTTCGCTGAAATTGGTGAAAAACCGTTTCGAGCCGATCAGCTAATGAAATGGATTTATCATTTCGGTGTAACTGACTTTAGCGAAATGAATAATATTAACAAAAAGTTGCGCGAGAAGTTAACGCGAAACTGTATCATCGAGGCCCCTGTTGTGGTTACTGAGCAGCGCTCTACTGATGGTACTATCAAATGGTCAATGGCTGTGTCTGGCGGGCAAGAAGTCGAAGCTGTGTATATTCCAGAGGGAGATCGCGCGACATTGTGTGTTTCTTCTCAAGTGGGTTGTGCACTAGAATGCCCATTTTGTTCGACGGGAGCTCAGGGCTTTAACCGTAATTTATCGGTTAGCGAAATTATTGGTCAGGTCTGGCGTGCGGCTCAGGTTGTGGGTGTAAAGGGTGAAACTGGGCAACGTCCTATTACCAACGTGGTAATGATGGGGATGGGGGAGCCATTGTTGAACCTCAAGAACGTGGTACCAGCAATGAAGCTGATGCTAGACGATAATGGCTATGGCTTATCTAAACGACGAGTGACACTCTCTACTTCAGGTGTCGTTCCCGCCTTAGATATGCTTGGCGACCAAATTGATGTTGCATTAGCGATATCTTTGCATGCGCCAAACGATACATTGCGTGATGAAATAGTACCTGTTAACAAAAAATATCCGATTAAGGAGTTTTTGGCGGGCGTTAGCCGTTATATCGAAAAATCGAATGCTAATCGGGGCAGGGTGACTATCGAATATATCATGCTTGATCATGTTAATGATTCTACTGAACAAGCTCATGAGTTAGCGCTACTGTTAAAAGACACACCATCAAAAATTAACTTGATCCCATTTAATCCTTATCCTGGCTCCCCGTACGGCCGTTCGAGTAACTCGCGAATTGATCGCTTCAATAAAGTACTCATGGAATATGGCTTTACCGTTATAGTGCGTAAGACACGAGGTGACGATATTGATGCGGCCTGTGGTCAGTTAGCAGGTGAGGTTGTAGACCGGACCAAACGGACTGCAAAAAAGCAGATGCAAGCGGATGAAATATCAGTCACAATGGTCCGCTAAGTATGATGATGGTCAAGCCGTAAGAGCGGGGCCATTATAATGACAATCAAGCATATTGGATATGAGGAAGTTATTATCAAGGTTAAAGGGTTTTTAGTTGTTGGTGTAGGGCTGTTGATTAGCGGGTGCGTAACGCAGCAATATGTGATTGGCTCGGACAATAAAGTTAAAGAGCGAGTCGTCAATAAACATGAGGCCGCGATGGCTCGATTAAAACTCGCCTTGGAGTATTTACAAAACGGTAAAACAGAACAAGCAAAATTAAATTTAGATAGGGCATTGCGGATTGATGATTCGATGGATGGTGTCCATGCTAGTTTTGCCTATTTTTATCAACAAGTCGGTGAAGATGAAAAAGCCGATGATTCATATCAGAAAGCGTTACAACAATTCCCTAATAATGCCAATACTCGTAGTAATTATGGCGCCTTTCTGTGCGACCGACGACTTTACGATGCTGCAGACAAGCAGTTCGTTAGAGCGATAGAGACCCCTCAAAATACAGCGATGGCTAATAGTTATGAAAATGCAGGGCTTTGTGCGTTACGTGACGAAAATTGGCATAGAGCGATTAAACATTTTAGTAAAGTACTCGGCTACGAACGTAATCGAGCTCGCTCGGTGCTTGGTTTATCAAAAGCGTATTTACGTATCAATGATCTCGAATCAGCCACTCAATCCTTACGTCACTATAGACAAGTATTCGCTCAAACTTCACAAAGCTTATGGTTGGCCATTCAAATCGAACAACAACTTGGTCACCAATCTATGGCGCGCAAGTTAGGCGAGATATTGACCTCAAATTATCCGACATCGGCGGAAACTAAGTTATATCTTAGGGGCGCGATTTGAGCAGTGAAGAAACGGCGGATCATACACTGACCTTAGGTCAAGAATTGATGGCGGCACGCGAGCAGGCGAATTTAACACTCCAAGCGGTTGAAGGCATTTTACATATATCTTTTAGTATGCTGCAAGATATTGAAAATGATAAAATTGATCAAGGCATTAGCCCGCTTTTCACTAAGGGCTATATAAAGAGCTATTGTGGCTTATTAAAGCTTGATCAAGCGTCTATGCTCGACCTTTACGCGGCCCAGTACAACGGCGATTGCGCAGTCAAACAAATGCAAACGTTTTCCAATCGCAGTAAACTTAAAGAGCACAATAGCTATTTGAATTATGTGTCATGGTTAATTGTTTTGTTGCTTGGCGCAACGATATTTGGTTGGTGGTATCAACAGGCAAATACGTCAACTGTCTTGAGTGATAATATTAAAGAAACGAATGCTGTGATCGAACAGACTGAACTAGAATTAGTACAGGGCGGCGATGGTGCCGAAACATCCCAGCCTACGCTAGACTTGGCGTCGATAGTGTTTTCTGAAGACTGTTGGATCAAGGTGACCGATGCGACCAACGAAACTATCGCTATAGGAATAAAAAAACGAGGAAGCACACTCACCATTCGTGGTGTTGCGCCGTTCGAAGTAAACCTTGGTGCAGCGAACGCTGTAACCATAACTTATCAAGGCAATGATCTTGATATTTCACCATATATAAACGGTAAGACGGCACGATTTAGTGTGCCGCTAGGTAAATAATATGTATTCTGAATCTCCAATTATTCGACGAAAGTCAACACGCATCATGGTGGGAAATGTCCCGATAGGTGACGGAGCACCAATTGCTGTGCAATCGATGACTAATACGTTAACGACAGATGTTGCGGCGACTGTTGCCCAGATCCAGCGTATTCAAGCCGCTGGCGCAGATATCGTTCGAGTCTCCGTGCCGACAATGAATGATGCTCAAGCGTTTAAATTGATCAAGCAACAAACCACTATTCCTTTGGTGGCCGATATTCATTTCGATTATCGTATCGCATTAAAAGTGGCCGAGTATGGCGCTGACTGTTTGCGTATCAATCCAGGAAATATAGGCAAGGAAGAGCGAATTCGTGCCGTTGTCGATTGTGCAAGATATAACAATATACCTATTCGAATCGGTGTTAATGGCGGTTCGCTAGAACGAGATATCCAAGAGAAGTATGGTGAGCCGACAGCGCAAGCGTTATTGGAATCGGCGATGCGCCATGTTGATATTCTGGATCGTTTAAACTTTGATCAGTTTAAGGTCTCAGTTAAGGCATCCGATGTTCACTTAGCCGTTGCATCTTATCGCTTGTTGGCCAAGGAAATAGCGCAACCACTCCATTTAGGGATCACTGAAGCGGGCGCATTCAGAGCTGGAGCGGTTAAGTCTGCGGTAGGTCTGGGCATGCTCCTAAACGATGGAATCGGAGATACACTTCGCGTCTCATTAGCAGCTGATCCAGTTGAAGAAATTAAAGTGGGCTTCGACATCTTAAAATCATTACGTATTCGTAGCCGTGGCATAAATTTTATTGCGTGCCCAAGTTGTTCTCGTCAAGAGTTTGACGTGATTGCAACCGTCAATGAACTAGAAAACCGTTTAGAAGACGTCGTGACGCCGATGGATGTCTCTATTATCGGGTGTGTGGTTAACGGTCCTGGTGAAGCTCTGGTGTCTGATATTGGCTTGGCGGGTGGTAATAAGCTCAGCGGGTTCTATGAAGACGGGGTACGCCAAAAAGAACGACTGATTAATACCGATCTTGTTGACTCGCTAGAAGCTAAGATACGCGCTAAGTTGGCCAATGAAGCTAATCAACTCGACGTCAAGCAACTCTAGCATACGCTAAATTGTGAGTGTCCGTCAGATAGCAGTGGCATATGGCGGTCAAATTAAGCATAATGCTTGAAATTTTTATTGCGTATATTTTACGTAAATGAAGTAGATAACTAAGAATTATAGGTAATATAGTGGCAAAATTTATCCAAGCCATACGCGGCATGAACGATTGTCTGCCGAGTCAGACTCCTTTGTGGCAGATGGCGGAGCAAGCAGTACGTGAAACAGTAGCGGCATATGGCTACAGTGAAATTCGCACTCCGATCGTCGAAAGCACTGATTTATTTAAGCGTTCAATCGGGGAAGTAACCGATATCGTTGAAAAAGAAATGTACACTTTTGAAGATCGTAACGGAGATAGTCTCTCGCTGCGCCCTGAAGGCACAGCCTGTACCGTACGCGCCGGTAATCAACATGGTTTACTATACAACCAAGAGCAACGTTTATGGTACATGGGACCAATGTTTCGCCATGAGCGCCCACAAAAAGGCCGTTACCGTCAATTCAATCAGTTTGGTGTTGAAGTGTATGGTATTAGCGACGCACATGCCGATGCCGAAGTGTTGTTGATGTCGGCCCATCTATGGCGCAAGCTTGGCATGTCTGACCATGTTCGATTAGAGATAAACACCCTTGGTGACAATCAAGAACGCGCGGCCTATCGTGATGCGCTAATTACGTTTTTAGAGCAGCATAAAGATGTGCTCGACGAAGAATCTTTACGCCGGATGTACACTAATCCTCTACGCGTGCTAGATACAAAAAACCCTCAAGTACAAGCGATTTTAGGTGACGCGCCTAAGCTATCAGAGCATTTAGGTGAAGAGTCGACAGCACATTTTGAAAAATTATGTGAACTGTTACGCTTGGCAGGCATCCAATACCAAGTCAACGAACGTTTGGTTCGAGGTTTGGACTACTATAATCGCACCGTTTTCGAATGGGTGACCGATAGCTTAGGTGCTCAAGGTACCGTGTTGGCCGGTGGTCGTTATGATGGTTTGGTTGAGCAGCTAGGTGGCAAAGCAACCCCCGCAGTAGGTTTTGCGATGGGTATCGAGCGCTTGGTCTTAATGTTAGAAGCATTAGAACTACTTAGTGATGTGCCTAGTATGGTTGATGTTTATGTTTGTGCCATGGGTGAAAACGCCCAGAACCATGCGATGCTGATTAGCGAACAATTACGTCAGCAGCATGCTGGTTTAAGAGTTATGAAGCATAATGCGGGCGGTAACTTTAAGAAACAAATGAAGAAAGCGGATCAAAGTAGTGCCAAGATTGTTTTGATCTTCGGTGACGATGAAATTGAAAATACGCAAGTTACTGTTAAATATTTGCGTGAAGATAAGCCACAAGTGACTGTGTCAATGAGTGAGCTATCAACAATATTACAAGAATTATAAGGAATATTTTGTGGAAATTTACAGTACTGAAGAACAACAAGAAGAAGCAATCAAACGTTTTTTAAAAGACAACGGCATGTCATTAGTGCTTGGTGCTGTCGTCGGCCTAAGCGGTATTTGGGGTTGGAATTATTATCAAAAAACGCAATTAGAGACTATTGCACAGAACTCGATTGAGTTTTCAAAAGTCGCTAAAGCGAAAGATGTTGTTACGGTTGGCGAGAAGTTTGCTACTGCTCACGGTGATACTCAGTATGGTCAACTGGCTCAACTGCTAGTGGTTAAATCTTTAGTTGAAGCAAAAGATTACGATAAGGCCATTGTTATCCTCAAGGACGTTATGGCAAGTGATGTTGATAGCTCTGTCAAGAGTGTTGCAGCTATCCGTTTAGCGCGTATCGAGTTGGCAACAGGTAAGACTGACGAAGCATTAGCGACATTAGATGCTTTAGCTGATAAAGCCTTTGCGTCAATCAAAAATGAGCTATCAGGCGATGCCTATCTTGTTAAAGGTCAAGTTGAGCAAGCTCGCGCCGCTTATCAGGCGGCATTAGATGCGGCGGGTGAGCAAGTGAGTAATGACTTGCGCATGAAATTTAACGACTTAACTCCAGCTGCTTAAGGTTTTCAAATGAACAAATGGTCAAAAGTATTCGCTGGGGCCGCGCTTTTATCTGGCGTCTTAGCGGGCTGTTCATCAAATGATGATGAGCTAAAAATAGCACCACTGCCTTTAATTCAAGCCACTGTCCAAGTGAGTAATGACTGGGAACACAGTGTCGGTGATGGTAGCCAAGACTTTTTCTCTAAGCTGATGCCTGCTGTTGCTTACGGCAAAGTGTTTGCGAGCGACAGAGATGGTACTGTTGTGGCATTTGACCAAGAAAGTGGTGAAGAGCTGTGGCATGTTTCTCTGGCACAAGAGAGCGGTTTCTTTAGCCGTTCGCCGAGTGCCCAACTTTCTGGTGGCATTGCGACGGGTTATGACAAGGTAGTGATCGGCGCCGAAAGTGGTGTGTTATTTGTACTTAATCAAGCCGATGGCAGCATCGTGTGGCAAAAACAAATTGACGGTGAAATTTTATCAAAACCCTTGCTCGCGATGAATAAAGTCATTGCTGTCATGGGGAACGGTAAAGTGATGGCATTTGATTTGGAAAGCGGTGAGCAGAGTTGGGTTTATCAACAAGATGTTCCACCACTTACCTTACGTGGTACCTCTGGTATCATCGAGAATCAAGGGGCTGCGTTCTTTGGACTACCTAATGGTAAGATTGCAGGTGTGTTACTCGATGACGGCCGCGCAATCTGGGAAGCAATCGTCACGCCTGCTGCCGGCGGTAATGAGCTAAGTAGTATTATTGACGTTGATTCCACGCCTATTATCCTCGGCGGCACGATGTACGCGGTAGGTTATAATGGTAACTTAGCAGCGATCGAAGTACGTTCGGGCAAGGTATTATGGAAACGTGACTACAGTGCATTTCAAGCACTAACTATCGATGGTTTTAATCTATTTTTAACCACCGAAAATGGACATGTGTTTGCAATCGATCGTCGCTCTGGCCTAGAAGTATGGAGCCAGATGGGACTCGAAAATCGTGGTCTAACAGCACCTGCTGTAATTGAGCAATATGTTGCCGTGGTCGATTTTGAAGGTTATCTTCATTTGTTATCCCAGGAAACGGGAGAATTTGTTGGTCAGCAAGAAATTGATGACGATGGTCACATCGCGACACCATTAAGTGTTGATGGTCGTCTATATCTGCAATCTAAAGATGGCTTATTGTCGGCACTTTCTATAAAATAGCGCTAATTAAAGAAACTCAAACGAAAAGCGGTCCGGATAGACATCTATCGGGCCGCTTTTGTTTTTATGGAGAAGATAAATGCTTCCTGTTGTAGCCTTAGTGGGCCGCCCAAATGTGGGTAAATCCACATTATTTAACCGTTTAACCCGAACCCGTGATGCACTTGTTGCTGATTTCCCAGGACTTACCCGAGACCGTAAATATGGGCAGGCTAAACTAGGCGGTTATGAATTTTTGCTGATCGATACTGGTGGTATCCAAGGTGACGAGGCTGGCATTGATGCGCTAATGGCTGAGCAATCGCTGCAAGCAATCGAAGAAGCTGATGTGGTGTTATTTTTAGTCGATGCGCGTGACGGCGTTATGATCGCCGATGAAGCCATTGCTCACCATTTGCGTCAGAGCGATAAAACAGTTTACCTAGTCGCTAATAAAACCGATGGTGTTGATATTGATTCGGTGATCCCAGACTTCTATTCCCTGGCATTAGGTGATATTCACCCGATTGCAGCATCTCATGGCCGTGGCGTTCAGGTACTCATTGAAACGAGTTTGGCGCCGTATGCGGTCGAAATGGGACTGGTAAATCTCGATGCAGAAGCCGACGAATGGGCAGAAGAAGAGGAAGAAGAGCTAACTGAAGAAACGGCAGAAGAGCAAGCTAAGGCATTGCAGGCGTTGCCGATTAAGCTAGCGATTATCGGTCGCCCAAATGTTGGTAAATCAACGTTAACTAACCGCATCTTGGGTGAAGAGCGCGTCGTGGTGTACGATATGCCGGGTACAACTCGCGACAGTATCTATATCCCGATGGAACGTGATGGTCGAGAATACGTATTGATTGACACTGCCGGCGTTCGTCGTCGTAAGAACATCAATCAGGCGGTAGAGAAGTTCTCTATCATCAAAACGCTTAAAGCGATTGAAGATGCCAACGTCGTATTATTGTTAATCGATGGTCGTGATAACATCTCTGACCAAGATTTGAGCTTATTGGGCTTCTCACTAAATGCGGGTCGTTCGATAGTGATTGCGGTCAATAAATGGGATGGACTCGATACCGATACTAAAGACCGTATCAAGTCAGAACTCGATCGCCGTCTAGGTTTCGTTGATTTCGCGCGTATTCACTTTATCTCTGCGCTGCACGGCAGTGGTGTTGGTAACTTATTTGATTCGGTTACCGAAGCCTATAATTCTGCCACTAAGCGTACATCTACCTCGATGCTCACTAAGATCATGCAGATGGCGGTTGATGATCATAATCCACCAATGTTCGCTGGGCGCCGAGTTAAGTTACGCTACGCTCACGCGGGTGGTTATAATCCTCCGGTTATCGTCATTCACGGTAATCAGGTTAAGAAGCTAGACCTGTCGTATAAACGCTACTTGATGAACTACTTCCGCCGTACGCTTGAAATTATGGGCACCCCAATCAAGATTGAGTTTAGAAACAGCGACAATCCGTTTGAAGGCAAGAAAAACAAACTGTCGCCAACTCAGTTGCGTAAACGTGAACGCTTAATGCGCCATCATAAAAAGAAATAGCATCCTTCTCAGTGATTAACCGCACGCGGTATATTCCCGTGACCATTAGAAGTGCTCAAATCGTGCATTATCATTGGTCATGGGTATAATAGGCTCAAGTACTTGGTAATTGTGTGGTGCGATTACTCGGGTCACTGTCTAACGCTTGTTGGTTGATTATGGCCGCTTCCTGATAGCGCTTCATCTTAGTCAATAGCTTACTCAGGTTATTCATGGCGCTCGTTATCCTCGGATTACCTGCGCCGTATAGTTTCTTTCTGAGTGCCAAGGATTCACGGAATAGTGGTTCGGCTTGTTCGAAATCGTTCATGTCCATATATAAATACGCAAGATTGTTAAGCGTCACACTGTAGGCAATAGATTCCTTGCCACTGTATTTATTATCAAGCACTAGCAATCGTTGATAATAGCCGCGCGCTTGTTTGAACTTACCTTGATCGTGTAACACATTTGCAACGGTATTGAGTCCATTAAGCAAATCGGGATGATCCTCTTTTAATACCGTCTGTGCTAGCGAGACTACTTCAAGAGCCAGAGGTAGTGTTTGTTCGTTTGTCCCTCGATACTTAGCCAAATTCACGTAAGACGTTAAGCTGCGGATATAGGATTGGTGAAGCTTACCAAGTAAACGTTCTTTCGCGTCTAATACTAGCTTGAATAACTGCTCAGCCTGTTCATATTGTCCTGCTTGTGCGTAAGTATTGGCGAGGTTATGTTGTAGGCGAAAATACTGTACATGTTCAGTGGCACTATGTTGCTGGCGCAATGCTAGGGCATTTAAATAGTATTGGATGGCATCGTTAAACTTTCCTTGTTCGTGGCGTAAAAGGCCAAAATGGTTATAGATCGAGGCAAATATGGGGTCACTCGGTGCTAGTTTATTGTTTAGTGCTTGTGCTAACACTTTGTCGGCTTGTGTTAATTGCGATAACTGAATGTACACGAAACCTAAGCGGCTTAACGTTTCAATGCGTAATAAACTGTCACTGTCACTGTCA
>Ga0105356_10006521_pt1 | contig 10877 bp, 7 predicted proteins | sample GOMGulsemesocosm_3_FD_83502 | JGI IMG/M metagenome (GOLD analysis project Ga0105356, IMG submission 83502) | Methane-oxidizing microbial communities from mesocosms in the Gulf of Mexico - GOM9D Gulf of Mexico | ecosystem: Environmental > Aquatic > Marine > Cold seeps | place: Gulf of Mexico...
AAAACAATGCAGTAGAAGGTGTCGATTACAACCTTTCTACTAAAACATTAGTAATCCAAAAAGGAAATTTTGTTTCGGATACTTTATTTGTTGGAACCATAGATAATATTTCAGGAAGTCTAGTAGAACGAAGTATTGACATTTCAATTGAAAGCACAAGCAATCCAAATTTAAACATTGGGTTGGGCCTAAATAGTCCAACACATGGGGTAATTAAAACCATAATAGTAGATGATGAATGTAGTGAAACCATAGCTGTCTTCAATTCTGCAACTATTTTAAATGAAACACCTTGGGGGAATTATACAGTAACGGGAAGCTTAGCTGGGAATACATTGAGTTTGGAAGGTAATTTGATTGCCTATGGCCCTTTTCCAAATGCAAAACTTGATATTGTATTAACGCCAATAGCAGAAGGAGCCACAAAAGGAATTGCTTCGTTTGAAGATTACAATGCAGGAACCGATAATGACGGATATGTTTATCAATTAAGACAGGTAGGCCTCGGAGCATACGATGTGTGTTCAGGCACTGTCGAAATAGAATATGATGTTTATTACGAGTCTGGAGGATGGGCCTTCTGGTATACCATCACCAATACATTTAGAATACCTTAAACATAATTCATTAATTAGTTTGATTGAATATTTGAATTTGATATGTTTAGTTGTAAGGAAGAAGAATATTAAATTGTTCTTCTTCCTTTTTTTTATGTTGAAACCTGCTCGGTATATCAAGAAATTAATTATTAGAAACTGATAGTTAAAAAAAAATAGTTAATAATTATAATCTTAACTTAAGATGATTAAAAAAGTTGCAAGAATCCTGTTATGCCTGTTGTCTTTTACAATAGATATAGGCTGTTCTAAATCAAGTCAAGATATGGAAGTTGTTGAGAATATTGATTTTAATGGAGCGCTTAATGTGTTGTCACTCAATACATGGCAAGAAGGCACATCTGTGTCAGGAGGGTTTGATGCTATTGCAGATATCATTCTTCAAACCAACGCCGATGTAGTGTTGTTAAGTGAAATACGAAATTATAATGGAACTATTTTTAGTGAGCGAATTACTGAAAAACTTAGAATTAGAGGCCTTGATTTTTATGGATACAATTCTAATAAATCAGCGCTAATTATATCAAAATATCCAATCATTTCAGTGGCAGCGACTCAGTCGTCAGCCTTGACAAAATGTACGATAGATTTAGGGAATAATACCAAGGTTGCCGTTTATGCAGCGCATTTAGATTACACGCATTATGCCTGTTATTTGCCACGAGGGTATAGCGGTATTACTTGGCAAAAACTCCCTGAGCCTATTTTGGATCTAACACAAATTTTAGAACAAAATTTGGCTTCTCAAAGAGATGAAGCTATAGCGGTTTTTATAAAAAGTGCCTTGGCAGAAAAAGATAAAGGAAATATTGTGATTTTTGGAGGAGACTTTAATGAACCATCACATTTAGATTGGGTAGAATCTACCAAGCATCTTTTTGATCATAACGGAGTGGTTGTGCCTTGGCATAATAGTATTAGCCTTCTTAATAATAATTTTATTGATGCCTATAGAAAAAAGTATCCCAATCCAGTAGAGTATCCTGGAATTACATGGCCTTCCTATAATAATAGTGTGGATTTGTCTGCCTTGGTTTGGACTGAAGATGCAGATGATAGAGATAGAATTGATTTTATATACTATTATCCAGATGATAGGTTGCACTTAAATGATATGAGTATAGTTGGCCCCAAGAGCAGTATTGCATTTGGTGAAGTGGTTAGCACCAATCCAGGTTCGGATAAATTTATTGAACCTCAAGGGGTGTGGCCATCAGATCATAAAGGAGTTTTGGCTAGGTTTTCTTTAAGGAATCTATAGAAGGGGAAGAATAAGTGAAAATTAAACTGAAGGAAAATGTATTATATAGGAATAGACTTGGGGAGTGCTTCGGTAAATGTAGCTTTGACTCATGCCAGCACAGGAGTGGAAATAAAAACCCTTCAAGAGTGTTTTGTTGATCCGAATACTAAGGATTCACAATCTAATTTCGGGAAATGTATTTATGATATATACTGGAAATATATAGGTGCTGCCACTAAAAAAATAATTGTTGAAGCCAAAATTGAAGCCACAAGTATTGTTGGTATAGGAATCACTTACCAAAACCTAGATGTAGTTATTGTTGATAATGAAGGCACAGCATTATTGAACTTGACACATAGTTTTTGTGTCTCAAAATTTAAGATTCTAAAGCATGATTCTCCAGAGGTTTTTAAGCGTATTCATAAATTTATGCTGTTGGGAGATTATATTGCATTCAAGCTAACAGAAAAGATTACTATAACAAAAAATGAACTTTCAGAATTGGGTTTATGGAATAGCAATATTGATGATTTAGCCTCCTGTGTCTTTGAGGATTATCAAATAGAAGCTAGTTGTATTCCCGATATAGTGGATAATTTTACAAATCAAGGTGGTCTTACGACAAATGCATTCCTGGAGACAGGAATACCAACAGGAACTCCTGTTATTTATAGAGCTGGAAGGAAATATAATAACACCTTATCATTAAATGTTCTGAAAAATGGCGAAGTTGGGTTAACGAGTGATTCACAAGGGGTAATATGTGCAGTGACAAATGGCTTAAATTCAAAAATGACCGGAAGCATGCATCAGTTTACACATGTGAGTTGTCCTATAGAAAATGTCACCATGGTAAAATTATTAAATTTTAACGGAGGGGCTTTACAATACAGATGGCTAAAACAACTATTTAAGGAGAGTTCATTTGAAATAATGAATAGAAAAGCTTCCGAAGTTGCTATTGGATCCAATGGACTTACAATATTTCCTTTTGGGAATGGCGAAGAGCAAATGTTGAATAATAAAAACATTGGAGGCATTATAAATAATATTAATTTAAATACCCATTTCAAAGCACATGTGTACAGAGCCACTTTAGAAGGTATTGCATTTGCTTATGTTTATGGAATGGATGTTTTAAAGAATGATGGCGTAGATATAAAAGTGATTAAGGCTAAAAATGATGAGGTATTTAAGTCAGAAATAGTTGTAAATACAATAACCTCTTTGATTAGATGTAAAATTGAAATTTATAATACAAGTGCTTCTGTAGGCGCTGCTCGAGCATGTGGTTTAATAAATAAAGATGTTGAACACTTTGAAGCTAATGTTTTAAAAAACAATTACCATAAAACATTTGAACTTTTAAAAAACCCAATGCCATATGTTGATGCCTACACACATTGGAAAAAAGAATTAGAAATTATTTTAAATAAGAACTAGATAAAATGGAAAAACATATTATTGAGAGAATATTATTCTTGTTCTTATTGGTTCAAATACAATATGGCTTTTCTCAAGAAAAGGTTAAGCTATTGACATTTAATATTTGGCAGGAAGGTACTTCGGTATCTAATGGTCTTGATAAAATTAGAGATATCATCATTGCTTCAAATCCTGATATTGTAAGTTTTACAGAAGTTAGAAATTATAACAATGAAGATTGGACCTCTAAAATTGTAAATAAATTAAAGGAAAAGGGATGCGACTATTTCGGTAAATATGCTGGGGGAGATGTGTCTTTAATTAGTAAATATCCCATCGCTTCAACAAAGGTGGTTTATGAAGGAGAGGGCTCAGTAGTTTTGTTTTCTGTAAATTTAAAATCAAAATCAATTGTTGTGGCTTCTGCTCATTTGGATTATACAAATTACGCTTGTTATTTGCCCAGGGGATATTACGGAGGCAGCCCAAATTGGGGTCTGGTTAAAGATAGCGATGGTGAGAAGTCTCCAATCACAAATGTCAAAGAGATCTTATCTTATAATTTGGCATCAACCAGAGATGAGCAAATTGCAGCTTTTTTATCTGAAGTAGAAAATGAAACGAAACCTGTTATTTTAATGGGTGATTTTAATGAACCATCACATTTAGATTGGACAGAAAAAGCAGCACATTTTTTTGATCATAATGGCGTAATTATTAACTGGAACAGTACATACGCCTTATTCCAAAATGGATATGTGGATGCCTATAGGAATTATTTTCCAGATGAAGTGCAGAACCCAGGAATTACATGGCCGTCAAAGACTAGTGGAAAAGGGTCAACGAGTTGGACACCAAGCTCTGATGAGAGAGATAGGATTGATTTTATTTTCTATAAAGGAGAAGGGATTAAAACTGTTTATGCTGCTTTGGTTGGACCAAAAGAATCTTATGCGTATGACAATTTGGTAAGGTCTTACACTTCTAACGAAAATTTCATGGCAAATACTTTAGATTGGCCTTCTGATCACAAGGCTGTTTATATAGTGTTAAATATCAAGTAGGAGTATGAATATGGGATGAATGTTGTAAAAAGCCATTAATGAATTTAAGAAATAGTAATGCATAAATAATAAAAGATATGAAATCAAGAAGAAATTTTATAAAAAAATCGATCGTAGCAGGAGCAGGCATGGCTCTTGCTCCATCACTGACATTTGGAAACTCCAAAGACATATTTTCAGGTAAGTTAAAATTAGCTTTCATTGGGGTAGGAGGTCGTGGTATGGGGCATGTTAGGAATGCCTTACGAAGAGAAGATGTTGAAATTACAGCCATAGGTGATATAGACCCAAAAGCCATTAAAAACGCCTTAAAGAAAATCGCGGATTCAGGATTCAAAACACCAAAAGTCTATGATAAGCATGAATATGATTATCGTAATTTATTGGAGGATAAAAATGTTGATGCTGTCATAATTTCAACACCCTGGTTGTGGCACACACGAATGGCCAAAGAAGCAATGGAGGCTAATGTTTATGCCGGTGTTGAAGTGTCTGCGGCCAATACTTTGGAAGAATGTTGGGACCTGGTGAATACTCATGAAAAAACGGGAACCCATATGATGATTCTGGAGAATGTGAATTATAGGCGTGATGTTATGGCGGTTTTAAATATGGTTAAACAAAATGTATTTGGTGAACTGGTGCATTTTAGATGTGGTTATCAGCACGATCTAAGAGCTGTTAAGTTTACAGATGGTACTGAGTTTGGTAAAAATGCCTCAGGAGAAGCAAGATGGAGGACCCAACACTCACTGCTGCGAAATGGGGATGTTTATCCTACCCATGGTGTTGGTCCCATTGCAGCTATGTGTGATATCAATCGTGGGAATAGATTTACCTCTTTAACCTCTACGGCATCAAAAGCTATTGGCTTGAATAATTATATTGTGAAAAATGGAGGAGAAGATCATCCCAATGCCAAAATAAAATGGAAACAAGGAGATGTTATCACTTCAACTATAGAGACTGCTAATGGGGAAACAATTATTGTGACCCATGACTGTAATTTGCCTCGTCCTTACTCTTTAGGGTTTAGAGTTCAAGGGGCAAATGGTTTGTGGGAAGTAGATGGAAATAGAATTTATATAGAAGGAAAATCTAAACAACACCGTTGGGATCAAGCTGATGCGTGGTTAAAAAAGTATGATCACCCATTGTGGCAAAAGTATGGAGACTTTGCATCTGGGGCAGGTCATGGTGGTATGGATTTCTTTGTGTTAAATGCATTTGTCGAATCTGCAAAACAAAACATAGCACCACCTTTAGATGTCTACGATGCTGCCGCTTGGAGTGTGATTACACCATTATCTGAACTCTCGATAGAAAATAATGGTGAACCTCAGGATTTTCCTGATTTTACACGGGGTAATTGGGTGAAACGTAAACCTTATAATTGGATGAAATCGTCTTATTAAAGTTTTACTTAAAAAAACAGAACATGAGAAGTTATGTTCTATATTTAGGTCTTTTTTAATTGGCACACCAACCTAGGCAAGAACAACTTTTGATCGTCAATAAGATGAGGTAATTATTTGGGAGAAATATTAGGAGTTGTTCTCAATATTTTTGTGGATATGGAGCGCTATTCAAATTGGCTAGTATAATGCCCAATTTTGCTCTTGGTATTTGTTATAGGATGTAAATGCAACATGTGACTCGGACAGGATGAGATATGATTAAGGATAATCATTTTTCTTGCACAAGAAGAAGAGGAATATTATCGACGATTAGAAGAAAAACTGTCAAATGGATTAAATAGATAAAAATAAATAAACAATGAGGCTTTCCTTTTTATTATTAGTAAGTGTTGTATTTCTTCACACAAGTTGTCAAGAACAAACAAGAATTGAAGTTGATCAAACCTATAATGAGCCTGTTGATCCATCTCCAGAGCTCAGTTCAAACTGGTCTGAAATTCCGGATGGATTACAAGCCTCAATAGCCTCTACTAATATTCGATTTGTAAAGAGTGTTCTTCCTAATGATTCACAAAGCTCATCTTGGAGTTCTTCAGCATGGAGAGGAGAGCGAGTATCAACTCAATTAGTACTTTGGTCAAAAGATTCGATCACAAATGTTTCTCTAGCAGTTTCAGACTTTGAATCAGAAGAAGGTAATATACTCTCATCAAATAATACACAACTTCGATTTGTAAAATATGTTATTACAGATGAATTTGCTGGTGGTTGTGGTTATAGAAAACCAGAAGATTTTGCCTCGTCTTTGGCTGCCGATGTTTTAGAACCTGTAAGTTCTTATGCTATAAAAGCCAAAGAAACTAGACCTGTTTGGGTAACTATTGATGTTCCTGACGACGCGAAAACTGGAAGGTACAAAAGCACTATTAGTTTGGATGTTCAAGGTCAAGATATTCAGAAATTTGAATTGACAATAGATGTTTTGGATAAAACCTTGCCAGCTGCAAAAAATTGGAAGTTTCATTTAGATCTCTGGCAAAATCCATTTGCAGTAGCACGTTTCCACAAGGTAAGACCATGGTCACAAGAACACTGGGATTTATTAAAGCCTTTAATGAAAACCCTGGCTGATGCTGGGCAAAAAGCAATTACGGTTTCACTTAATAAACGACCTTGGGGCGGTCAGACTTATGACCAATTTGAAGGAATGATTGATTGGACAAAGAAAGCGGATGGCTCCTGGGAATACGATTATACTATATTCGACAATTGGGTCCAGTTTATGATGGATTTAGGTGTAAAAAACCAAATTAGTTGCTATTCTATGGTGCCCTGGGGAAATGAGTTTTATTATTTTGATGAAAAAGAAAATGAGGAAATTAAAATTAAAGCCGCTCCGGGATCAAAAGCCTATGAAAAATTATGGATCCCTTTTTTGAATCAGTTTAAAGAACACATAGAAGAAAAAGGCTGGAATAAGATTACAAGAATGGCTATGGATGAGCGCAGTCCGAAAGAAATGAAAGCCATGTTTAAACTATTGAATGCCTATGCTCCTGAATTTGGGACTTCTTTTGCCGATAATCATAAGAGTTATAAATTATATCCAAACGAATTAAAAGATTTATCGGTAGCCTTTGGAGCAACGGTTGATGAAGAAGATTTAAAATTGAGAAAAGAAAGAGGATATATCAGTACCCATTATGTGTGCTGTTCTGATGGTTTTCCAAATGTATTTACTTTTTCCCCTCCAGCAGAAGGTGTTTTTATTGGCTGGTATTCTATAGCAGCAGATTTTGATGGTTTTTTACGATGGGCTTATAATAGCTGGGTGGAAAATCCATTACAAGACTCACGATTTAGAGCATGGCCTGCAGGTGATACCTATATGGTGTATCCAGATAATAGAAGTTCAATTCGTTTTGAAACCCTAAGAGAAGGTATTCAAGATGCTGAAAAAATTAGAATTTTAAGAGAAGAATTCTCCAATAAAGATATGCGAGATGAGTTGATCTATTTAAATGAGGTTGTGAATCAATTCAATATTACAACCAAGCCTGATAATTTAGAATTAATGTTAAAAGAGGCCAAAGAGGTATTAAATAATTTGGCGCGGAAATAAACAGATTGTATAGAGTATCTATAATGCTATTATAAAAAGAAGCCTTGAATCGATAGGCAAGACATTTAGTGTTGCCTGAAGAGATTATGGTTCAATCAATAAGCACCGGTACATTTCTCATTGATTCGCGTGAAATCCCGGAATCAAATCTCAACAACGCAGTCGCCAAAGTTAATCGAAGGAGCTAGAGTCACAGTAATTGGTCGTGGGGATTCTGGTACGGGCTGGTCTCTGGCCTGGAAGTTAAACTTTTGGCGAGGTTAAACGATCGGGATACTGCCGAGGACTAATAGCATTGGATATTAAAAATAAATAAGGAGATAACAGCCTTCAAATTGAATAATAAAGGGGTTACAATCTTGGAACAAAAAGTTAAGAAATAATGAATACAAATGCAATAAAAGTAATTGCCTATGGTCTATTATTAGTAGGTTTCGTTTTTACTGGGTGCGTGAATAATGAACAGGAAAGAACGCCATTTTCTAATCAAATAACGGTTAAAGGCGACCAGTTTGTAGACAATAAGGGGCGGCAAATTATTTTAAATGGGATTAATATAGTTAGTAAATCCAAGGAGGAAGGCTATATTTTTCAAGGTGGTCCTGAGTTATATGAAAACCTTAAAAAATGGGGAGTGAACTGTATTCGTTTTGTTATTATTTGGGATAGATTAGAACCAGAACCGGGAGTTTATAATGAAGCGTATTTAAAAGAAATTGATGAAAGAATAAAATGGGCAGGAGAAAACAATGTATTTGTTGTATTGGATATGCATCAAGACCTGTACAGTGAAAAGTATAGTGATGGGGCTCCCAAGTGGGCTACTTTAGATGAAGGTAAGCCGCATACAACAGGTGCTATTTGGAGTGATTCTTATATGTTAAGCGAAGCGGTTCAAACTGCATTTGATAATTTTTGGCAGAATAAACCCGTTGTAGACGGTATCGGTGTTCAGGATCATTATGCCGCGCTTTGGAAACATATTGCTAATCGCTATGCAAACAACACTACGGTTATTGGGTATGATATTATGAATGAACCTTTTCCAGGGTCGTCTGCAGTGCAATCTACCATGGTATTGCTTTCGGCTTATGGGCAGTTGCACCATAAGTTAACTAGGGAAATACTAACTGAAGAACAATTAGTACAAATGTGGGGCGATGAAAAGGGTAGGATGAAAGCTTTGAATATATTATCAAATAAAGAAAATTACCACTTTGTATTTAGTCAGCTGTTTGAACTCAACCGAGAATTTGAATCTAATTATTTACAAAAAATGTATCAAAAAGTGACTGATGCTATTAGAGCGGTTGATCCGAATCATATTGTTTTTCTAGAGCATAGTTATTATGGTAATACCGGAGTAGCGAGCAGTATTGAACGTGTAACCTTAGTTGATGGTTCACCAGATCCACTGGTGGCTTATGCGCCTCACGGCTATGATTTAGTAACGGATACTGATGCTGTTGCTAGCGCTTCGAATGAAAGGGTTGCGTATATTTACAATCAAATTAAGAAAAAGGGTGAGCAATTGAAAATGCCTATATGGCTGGGAGAATGGGGGGCATTTTATGGTAATTCTAAAAGTGTAATTCCAGTGGCTAAAAATGCAATAACCTTGATCGAAGAGCGGCTCTTGAGTAATGCATATTGGTCCTACGACCCGGGGACAGAGGATTTACAATATTTTAAAGAGGTGTTAGTTAGAAGTTATCCCGTGGCCGTTAACGGTACCTTATTTAGTTATAAAAATAATTTTGATGAAGAATCTTTTGAAATGAATTGGAAAGAGGATGGAAGCAATCCAAGTGCTACTATAATTTTTGTGCCAAAACTTTCAAAAATTAATCAAACATCTAAAGATCAAATTGAGAACCTAGAAATTATAACAATAGCCCAAAGTGATGCAGGATGGCTTATAATTCCACCATCAGGAAATTCAGTACAACGAAAGATTATCCTTCATTTTAATTAATGCCCTTAAAAAGAAAAATCATGAAATTACGATTTAAATTTAGCTTGCTATTATCCCTTATCATAGTTTTTTCATTTGGAGAAATCAAAGCCCAAAATAAAGTGCTTATTTTAGGAATTGATGGTTGTCGACCAGATGCTCTATTGGAAGCCAAAACACCTAACTTGGATAATTTATGGCAGAACGGGGCGTATTCGTTTAAAGCTAAAACCGATGATCTGAGCTGGAGTGGAGTTTGTTGGACAGGAATGCTTACGGGCGTATGGCGTGATAAGCATAATGTTTTATCTAACCAATATAGAAATCCAAATACTAAAGATTATCCTCATTTTTTTAATCTGGCAAAGCAACAGCTGCCACAATTAAAAACATATTCTATAGCAAATTGGTCTCCGGTTCATAACATCCTTCAAGAGAATGACGCTACTGTGGTAAAGCATAAGTTAACTGATGGCTTGGTGACAAAAAGCGTAATTAAAACACTTAAGAATGCAGATGTAGATGTCATGTTTGTACATCTGGATAATGTAGATCATGCAGGTCATAAATATGGATATGCCGTAGATAATCCAAAATATATTAAATCAATAGAAAAAACGGACACAAAAGTTGGCAGAATAATTAAAGGCTTAGAAAAACGAAAAAATTATAAGAATGAAAATTGGTTGATATTAGTGTCAACAGATCATGGGGGTAGTGGTACAAATCATGGGAAAGCTATTCCTGAGCATACGACCATATTTTATATTGCCTCAGGTAAAGATGTGAAAAAAGGCGAAATCAAGAAGCAGGTTTATGTTATCGACATTGCTGTAACGGCATTAAAACATTTGAATGTTAAGATTCAAAAGGAATGGAAACTTGACGGAACAGTTTCTGGATTAAAATAGTTGTTATTTTCTAATCAAATTACTAAAAAGGAATCTAACTTATAAAAATAAAAATTGAAGTGTATTCTTCAAAATATATAAATCATAAGAACTAAATACATGATGAAATTAGTGTTCAAA
>Ga0105356_10006524_pt1 | contig 10875 bp, 10 predicted proteins | sample GOMGulsemesocosm_3_FD_83502 | JGI IMG/M metagenome (GOLD analysis project Ga0105356, IMG submission 83502) | Methane-oxidizing microbial communities from mesocosms in the Gulf of Mexico - GOM9D Gulf of Mexico | ecosystem: Environmental > Aquatic > Marine > Cold seeps | place: Gulf of Mexico...
AAAAATTATCTCCTAGAAAGGTTATGATGGATACTCGTGATCGTTTAGAAGAAGTTGGAAAAAACATAGATGCTAATAATGGGGAGTTCAAAGATGACGGAAAAAACTTATTCGATTGGATTACTAAAGAAGAAATATGGGCGTGTACAAGTTGTAATGCTTGTGTGGAAACCTGTCCAGTAAACATTGATCCGTTAAGCATAATTATGGATATGCGTCGTTATTTAGTAATGGAAGAGAGTGCTGCACCAACTGAGTTAAATAACATGATGCAAAACGTAGAGAACAACGGAGCACCATGGCCATACAATCAACAGGATAGATTGAAGTGGGTTGATGAATAAACAATCTTTTTTTTTCATAGCATTATAAAGTATAGTAATAAAACGCTATAAGTTTAGTACTTAAAGCAAAAAGCATAAAATTATGAGTGAAGCATTAAAAGTGCCTACAATGGCAGATATGATGACAGCAGGAACAACGCCAGATATTTTATTTTGGGTTGGTTCAGCAGGTAGTTTTGATGATAGAGCAAAAAAAATAACACGTGCTTTTGTAAGGTTATTAAACAAAGCAAATGTAAATTTCGCAGTTTTAGGTACTGAAGAAAGTTCTAGTGGAGATGCTGCTAAGAGAGCGGGAAATGAGTTTTTATTTCAAATGCAAGCAATCACAAATATAGAAGTGATGAATATGTATGAAGTAAAAAAAATAGTTACTTGTTGCCCACATTCCTACAATACAATAAAAAATGAATATCCTGAATTAGGTGGTAAATATGAAGTATTTCATCATACAGAATTTTTGCAACAATTACTTAAAGAAGGGAAACTGAAAATTTCTGGAGATACATTTAAAGGAAAAAAAGTAACATTTCATGATCCTTGTTATTTAGGAAGAGCAAATGAAGTATATGAAGCGCCTAGAGAATTAATTAATGAATTAGGGGTTGAATTAGTTGAAATGAAACGTAATAAGCTAAATTCATTATGTTGTGGAGCTGGTGGAGCGCAAATGTTTAAGGAGCCAGAAAATGGATCTAAAGATATTAATGTATTGCGTACAGAAGATGCTATGGAAACTACAGCTGAAATTATAGCTACTGGTTGCCCGTTTTGTAATACCATGATGACTGATGGTGTAAAAGCTAAAGAGCAAGAAGGAAAAATAGAAGTACTTGATGTGGCTGAATTATTAGCTGATTCACTTTAGTATTTCGATTTATGAATAAAAAATCTATTATAGTTGGTTTAGTAATGGGAATATTCTTTGCAGGGGCAATGACATTATTTGATTTGTATAAAGAAAACTCATTTTCAATTATAAAATTTATTGTTTTGATGACTATTTTTGGAGGATTCCAAGCTTGGATGCATAATCGTAATTTAAATAAAAAAGGAAATAAATAATAACTGTTTATAATGCTAGTAGAATTCAATACATTACCAGAACATTCAAAAATTTGGATATACCAATCTAATCGTCGTTTTACTGAAGATGAGATGGAAGTAGTTTCTGCAAAAACTAAAGTGTTTTTAGAACAATGGGCCGCACACGGAACAGGGTTGCAAGCAGGTTTTGAATTGAAATATGAACGCTTTATTATAATAGCAGTTAATCAAGATGAGCAAAATGCTACTGGTTGCTCTATAGATGCGTCTGTACGTTTTATTCAAGAATTAGAACAAGAATTAGGTGTTGAACTATTGGATAAAATGAATGTAGCTTTTAAACAAGGTGACTTCGTTAATTTCAAAACGTTACTAGATTTTAAAAAAATGGCAAAAAGTGGTGCTATTGGTAAAAAAACAATTGTATTCAATAATTTGGTTACTAACATTGGAGAGTACAATGAAAATTGGGAGGTTCCTGCTCAGGAATCTTGGCATTCTAGATTTTTTAAATAACAGACATTTTTCACTTCACCACATATTTTCGTCGTTTTACCACAGAAAATTAGTGATTCACATCACTAAAAATGATGAGTTACCTGTTTTTTAACGAGTATTTACGCTATGTAGCGATTAAATTGTTGTAAAGGGTTGATTTAGAGTATATTTATACTAAGCAACATTAAACCCTTTTAATATGAAAAGAGATTATTCTACTTTCGTTCAGTTGCCTCAAAAAATTTCATTACTTATTGACTCCCAAGTCAATAAATTTAAAAATGTTACACAGATTAATTGTGTATTAAATAGTCAGAGAACATTTGTGCCTTATACATTAAAAGGACAATATGTGGGTTGTACTTTAATTCGTTTAAAACGTAGGAAGTTCAGTCATAATCTTTCAAAATCCTTTTAGCATATAACTATCAATTTTTAGGATAGTTCTGTTTTGACAATTCTTGTATTGTCATTCTAAAAAATCATTTAAACATACTTCTGTTTATCAATGAAAGAGGATTTTTTATGCTCATTTTTAAATAATAATAACAACCTTTTTAAAATTAAACATCATGAAAAATTTACTATATATATTCGCAATAACACCTTTCTTTCTTTTCTCTCAAGTAGGGATTAATACAACAAACCCACAGGAAACGTTACATGTAGAGGGGACACTTTGTATAACAGATACTACAACTAAAACGGCTGACAAAATAGCGGGATTGGATACTAATGGAACCGTTACAGGTATTACTGCTGGTAAAAACTTGGAATTAACAGGTAATGTATTAAATAGTACTGCAACTGGGTCGGCTTATTATTTTGTATCAACAATTTCGTTACCCGGAAGTATTTCAGGGCAAGATTATAACAATCTTGATTTAGATTTATTAGGAACTAATGCTTCTAAAACTTTATTTAGATTAACTGATAGAACAGCAGGTTATGATGTTACTGGGATAGCCGGTGGAACCGACGGAAGGCATATAGTATTATTTAATGTATCAACAAGTAATTTAAGAATATATGATGAGGATCCAAGGTCTTTAGCTCAAAACAGAATAATCACATTAAATTCAGGATTTGTTAATACATCTGGGCAAGGAACTGCAGAATTGGTGTATGATGGAGCGTTAAGCAGATGGATCTTAATTGGATTCAGAGATTAATAATATTATATTGTAAAGCATCATTATTGATTTAATGTTTAATGTTGCTATTTAATATAAATCAATAATAATGTAAAGTCCGTTTATTTATATGAGCGGACTTTTTTATGCAATATTTCTTAATAAACTTGTTGATATTCAATTCTGAAACTCTTTTTTCTCAGTATTAAAAATATTATCTTTCCTAAAATATTAAAGGAACTATGTTGTTTTGGTATGGTTTTTTATACTAGATAGAAAAGGAAAAGATTTATGCAGTACAGAATTGTTTTATTAGCGCTTATAATCAGTAAATTAGGGTTTTCTCAAAAGATTCATCCTTTGCAAACAAATGATGCAGTAGCCCAAGAAAAATGGGTTAAAGCTGCATACGACGCAATGACTTTGGATGAAAAAATTGGTCAGTTGTTTATAGTAGACGTATGGTCTGGTAAAGGGAAATTGCATACTGATAAAATTAAAAAGTTAATAAAAGAAAATCATATTGGAGGAGTAATGTTTTCTAAAGGAGGGCCTTATCGTCAAGCTAAACTCACAAATGAATATCAGGCAATTTCTAAAACAAAGTTATTAATTACTCAGGATGCTGAATGGGGACTAAGTATGCGCTTAGATTCAACCTATGCGTTTCCATGGAATATGACTTTAGGAGCAATTAAAGATGACAGTCTTATTGAAGAAGTAGGAAAGCGTATTGGAGAACATTGTAATAGAGTAGGAGTGCATATGAATTTTGCACCGGATATTGATATTAATACCAATCCTAATAATCCAATTATTGGGAACCGTTCATTTGGAGAAGATAAAATTAATGTTGCCAATAAAGGAGTCGCTTTTATGAAAGGAATGGCTTCCGCTAATGTGTTAGGGTCTGCAAAACATTTCCCTGGTCATGGTGACACTTCTCAAGATTCTCATAAAACTTTACCAACAATCGATTTCTCTGCAGAACGTATTGAAAATGTAGAGTTGTATCCATTTCGTAAAATAATTGAGGCTGGTGTAGCAAGTATTATGGTTGCTCATTTAGATATTCCTAGTTTGGGAACTAAAACAGGTAGACCATCTTCTTTATCTAAAGAAATTGTGACGGAACTATTGAAAGAGAGTCTAGGATATAAAGGCCTGATTTTCACAGATGCATTAAATATGAAAGGAGCTTCTAATTATAAAGAGCCTGGAGATGTTGATGTAGCTGCATTTATGGCTGGAAATGATATTTTGCTAATTTCTGAAGATATTCCTAAAGCTGTTGCTAAGATTAAAAGAGCTTACGAAAAAAAGAAGATTACTGAAGAGCGATTAGCACATTCAGTGAAGAAGATTTTAATGGCGAAATATAAAGTAGGTTTACATAAGTACACTCCTGTTTCCTTAGAAAATATTCATTCAGATTTGAATACTCGATCTAATGATTTACTATATACCAAGCTTATTGAAAACGCAATAACCGTTGTGAAAAATGAGTCAGATATTTTACCAATACAAGATTTAGCAACTACAAATATTGCTTATGTGAAATTCGGAGAAGATGATCACACGCCATATATAAATAGATTAAAACAGTTTGCTAAGGTTACCGAGGTGAAAGCAAATCATTTAGATGAATTAATTACAAAGCTGAACACCTATAATTTAGTAATTATTGGAGTTCATAAATCAAATGCAAATCCTTGGAAATCTTATAAGTTAAAAGATAAGGAGTTGACTTGGATGTATGAGATAGCAAGAACAAACAAGGTAATTTTAAATGTGTTTACGCGTCCGTATGCTTTATTAGATTTAAAAACGACAACTAACTTTGAGAGTGTGGTTGTTTCTTATCAGAACAGTAAAATTGCTCAAGAAAAATCAGCAGAAGCGTTGTTTGGAGCTATTGCTGCAAAAGGTATTTTACCAGTAAGTTCTAATGAAGCTTTTCCTGTAAATACTTCTATAATTTTAGATGAAGCTAACAGATTAGGTTATGATTATCCTGAAAATCAAGGGTTAAATTTAGAGAAATTTAAAAAAATTGATTCAATTGTAAATTACGCAATAACAGAAAAAATGACTCCTGGAGTACAGTTATTGATAGCTAAAGGAGGAAAGATTGTTTATAACAAAAACTATGGTCATCATACGTATGCTAAAAAGAGAAAGGTAAATGATAGTACGTTGTACGATGTTGCTTCTCTTACTAAAATTTTATCAACATTGCCTTTAATGATGGAGTTAGAGGAAAAAGGAATAGTTGGTTTAAATTCTAAATTAGGGACAATGATTCCTGAGTTAGCAACATCTAATAAAAAGAACATAACTGTAAAGCAAATGTTGTCGCATTATGCGCGTTTAAAAGCATGGATTCCTTTTTATAAAACAACCTTAGATAGTATTTCACAAAAACCATCAAAAGAATTTTATTCAGAAAAAAAATCCGATAGCTTTCCGTATCAAGTAGCAGAAAATTTATATATCAATAAAGCATATCAAGATTCAATTTTTAATAGAATTACAGCTACGGACTTACGTAAACGATGGAAATATAAGTATAGTGACTTGCCTTATTATTTGTTGAAAAAATACATTGAATCTCATTATAATACCGGCTTAGATGAATTAATTCAGAATAGATTTTATAAGCCATTAGGATTAAGTGCAACTTATAATCCGTTAAAAAAATACCCATTAGCTCAAATTACACCAACAGAAGAAGACACCTATTTTAGATATCAAAAAGTACAAGGATATGTACATGATATGGGAGCTGCGATGCAAGACGGAGTTGGTGGTCATGCAGGAGTTTTTGCAACCGCTACAGATGTTGCTAAAATTATGCAAATGTATATTCAAGGAGGGAATTATGGTGGTAAGGAATACTTAAAAACTTCGACAATTAATAAGTTTAACACCTGTTATTACTGTAATATAGATGTAAGAAGAGGTGTAGGTTTTGATAAACCACAATTAGGAAAGGTCGGTCCAACTTGCGATTGCGTGCCGATGAGTAGTTTTGGGCATTCTGGTTTTACAGGAACCTTCACATGGGCAGATCCGGAAAATGAGTTAGTATACGTGTTTATGTCTAATAGAACTTTTCCTGACGCGACAAATTTTAAATTAGTACGTCAAGATATAAGGTCGGAAATTCAACGTGTTATTTATAGCGCATTAGAAATTGAAGTTCCAAAAGTTGCAGATAGTACAAGTGTGAGAAATTAGAGATTAGAAAATAGAAGTTGAACTTGAAAAAGGAGCTTACAACTCCTTTGATATTTTAATTATTAAATTAAAAAAATGAAAATAGCCATAGTTTGTTATCCAACATTTGGAGGAAGTGGTGTAGTAGCTACAGAACTTGGAATAGCGTTATCAAAAAGAGGACATGAAATACATTTCATAACCTATAAGCAACCTGTTCGATTGGACTTATTAGGGACTTCTATTCATTTTCATGAAGTGAATGTTCCTGAATATCCATTGTTTCATTATCAACCCTATGAATTGGCTTTGTCTAGTAAATTAGTGGATACAGTTAAATTACACGGTATTGAAGTATTACATGTACATTATGCTATTCCTCATGCATATGCGGCATATATGGCTAAGCAAATGTTAGCTGCAGAAGGAATTCATATTCCGATAGTAACTACATTGCATGGAACTGATATTACATTAGTTGGGAGTCATCCTTTTTATAGGCCTGCGGTTACATTTAGTATTAACGCATCAGATGTAGTAACGTCGGTTTCTCAGAGCTTAAAAGATGATACTTTGCGTTTATTTGATATAACGAATGAAATTAATGTAATTCCTAATTTTATTGATGTTCAGAAATATGAGGAAGCAAAAGCAGCTGATTGTCAACGTCATCTACTCGCGAATGTTTCAGAACGTATTGTTACACACGTAAGTAATTTTAGAAAAGTAAAACGTATAGATGATGTAATAAAAGTGTTTTATAGGATACAAAAAAAAATCCCTTCAAAAATGATAATGGTAGGTGATGGACCAGAACGTAAACCTGCGGAACAATTGGTTAAAGAACTTGGTATTGAAGAAAATGTAATTTTCTTAGGCAAGAGTAATGAAGTAGATAAAATATTGTGCTTTTCTGATTTGTTTTTATTACCTTCAGAAACTGAAAGTTTTGGTCTTGCAGCTTTAGAGGCTATGGCTTCTGGAGTACCAGTAATATCTAGTAATACCGGAGGGATACCAGAAGTAAATATAGATGGACTTTCAGGATATTTAGCAAATGTTGGCGATGTAGATACTATGGGAGGGAAAGCCATAGAGATACTTGAGAATGATAAAGTTTTATTTCAATTTAAAAATAGTGCCAAAAGAGTAGCGAAGAAATTTGATTTAGAGGCTATTGTCGGTAATTATGAACAGTTGTATGTTAATGCTTTAAAATTATAATAATATGAAGTTATGTGTTTTATTAATTACAATATTTATAGGTTGTAGTTCTTCTAAAAATATTGATACGAAGAAGGAGATGAATGAGAAAAACAATAAAGTGAGTTTTGAAATATTAGTAGAAGACCAGATGGGTGGTTTTGTAAAAGAAGAAACCCGTGTTATTAGAAGCCATAAAGAATTACTCCAAGTTTATGGTTATGTAAATAGAATGAGAAAACCAGGTTTTTCAATCCCTAAAATTGATTTTTCAAAAGCATCTGTAGTAGCAATTTTTATGGGAGAAAAAACCACAGGAGGTTTTTCTGTTACTGTAGAAAGCGTTATGAATAAAGATGGTAAGGTAATAGTTGAAGTGATAGAAATTCAGCCAAAATCGAACGATATGGCAACAATGGCTTTCATTCAGCCTTTTTGTTTTGTAAAAATTAATAGTATAGATAAAGAAATTGTTTTTGAAAAATAATATACTTTACTTGTTTAAAGTAAAAATGCGATAAAACTTAAGTCTTATCGCATTTTTTATGTAATAAATTAATATTTCTATTGTAATACCATATCTGTACTTTCAAATATTTTATCAGCAGAATTTGCAATAAAACCTTTAAATAACTCACCGTTAGCCATTGGATGTCTAAAGGCGAATTCGTAATAACAAGAAGTAATTTCTTTAGCACCTTCTTCAAATTCAACTGTGAATTTATCAGCTAAAAGACTTGATTGCTCTAAATATAACTCAGATGTACCTTTTATTTCACCACCAGAAGCATTTAGTTCATAACCGTTTTCTTTTAAGAAATTGTTTACTTCAATAATATCGTTAAAAGTATCTAATTTGTTAATATCAACAGTAAAATGATTAGAACAGAATCCGTTTACATATAGCCATGCAGCATATTCCGATTCGTTTAATAAGGTATTGTATAACTCAAAATTAGGAGTATCCCATAAACGTCCCTTAAAGACTAATTCTTCAGCTGAAATAGCATCAAAATCAACAGTGTTTAGAGTGTTGTTTACAATTGATTGTAATTCAACAGATAATTCTGAAGTTAATAACTGACTGATAAATACTAAAGGAGCATTCTTGTCTGTTTTATGAGCAAAATGTTTTGCGTATAATTTCTTTTTTTCAAAATGATAATCAGCAACATACTCATATCCATTATTAAGGAATGTAGTGGCTAGCACATCAATATTTACTCTTGGGTCATCAAAAGTTCTAAATGCAACGTGATCGTTAGCAATAGTAGTGTTCCCTTGAGCTTCAAATAAATCTTTTACTTTTTGCGCAGAAGGAGTACGTTCTGTGTACTCATTCCATAATTTGTCAAATAATTGTGTTGTTGTCATGATAGTTGTTATTTACAATGCAAAATTAAGTCATTTTTGTTTTTTTATTAGTTAATAATAATTAATTTTGTGTCTTAGATGGTGATATTTTTAAAATACGACTTGTTTTGTGTTTTAAATATGTCAATATGATTATTTTATGATAAAAAAAATGTTTAAATGAGTCAACTTGATTATACTGATAAACAGATTCTGTTAGCTTTAAAGGCTGATGCCCGTAAGGCTTTCTCTAAAATAGCCGATGATTTAAAAATTTCGAACTCTTTAGTACATCAGCGAATTAAAAAGATGAAAGAGGATGGGGTAATTAAAAAAGCCGATCTAATTTTAGATGAAAAAAAAATAGGATATAGCACCAAGTCTTATGTAGGAATTAGACTTAAAGAGGCTCGTTATGCTGATAAAGTAGTTAATAAGTTAAAAGATATCGTAGAAGTGACAGAATGTAATTTTGTGTCGGGTAAATATGCTATTTTTGTGTTAGTTTATGCAAAAGATAATGATCATTTAAGAAGTGTTCTGTATGATCAGATACATGAAATAGAAGGGGTGGGTGGTACAGATTCTTTTATTTGCTTTAGTACTAATTTTGATAGATCTGTGCCCGTTATTGTAAACGATTAAGAAATTATAAGTTTAAAGTGGTTGTTTGAAAAAACTAATAAATGTGATTTTGTTAAACTGAGACTGTCGAAATTTTGGTGATTGTTAATGAGTTAAAATATTTCGACAAGCTCAATATAATACTTTTCAAGTAGCCTTATAGATTATAAAAATGAATAAGAAATTAGAACAATTAAAAAATAATTTATCTGGCGATGTAAAATTTGATAATTTACATCGAGGTATTTATGCAACTGATGCATCAGTATATAGAAAATTACCATTAGGTGTCGCATATCCTAAAAATGTAGCTGACTTAAAAGAATTAATATCATTTGCAATCACAAATAAAACATCGTTAATACCACGTACAGCTGGTACTTCTTTAGCGGGACAATGCGTAGGAGAAGGATTAGTGGTAGATGTATCAAAACATTTCACAGAAATAATTTCTTTTGATAAGGAGAAGAAACAAATAACTCTTCAGCCAGGAGTCGTTAGAGATGCTTTAAATGTATATCTAAAGCCACACGGATTATTCTTCGGGCCAAATACCTCTACATCTAATAGATGTATGATAGGTGGTATGGTTGGGAATAATTCTTCAGGGACAACATCGATACAATATGGCGTTACTCGTGATAAGATCGTGTCTATGAAAACAATTTTGTCAGATGGTGGTGATGTTGAGTTTGGAAGGTTAACTAAAGAGCAGTTTCAAGAAAAATTACAATTAAACACGTTAGAAGGAAAGCTATATAAAGAAATTTACAAGGAACTTTCTGATGAAGCTGTACAAAATGAGATAGAAACTGAATTTCCGAAACCGGAAATTCATCGTAGAAACACTGGATATGCTGTAGATGAATTATTATGGTCGAATACTTTTGGTAAAAGAGAGCGTGATTTTAATTTTTGTGATTTGTTATCAGGAAGTGAAGGGACTTTAGCTTTTACTACAGAAATTACGTTGCAGTTAGACGATTTGCCGCCAACTGAAGCAGTAATGGTAGCATCACATTATAAAAGCATAAATGATTGTTTAAATGATGTTGAAAATACAATGAAGCATAATTTGTACACCTGTGAAATGATGGATAAAATCATTTTAGACTGTACAAAAAATAATGCAACACAATCTAAGAATAGATTTTTTATTGAAGGTGATCCAGCAGCAATTTTAATGTTAGAAATTAAAGCACCAACTGTAGAAGAAGCAAAAGCAAAAGCACAGTTGTTAATTACTGATTTGGAAAAAGTAGGATTGAGTTATGCGAACCCTATTTTAGTAGGTAAGGAGATTAATCAAGCGTTAGAGTTGCGTAAAGCAGGTTTAGGTTTGTTAGGAAATTTAGTTGGGGATAGAAAAGCTGTTGCTTGTATTGAGGATACAGCAGTTGCTTTACCAGATTTAGCTAATTTCATAGCGGATTTTTCTGTGTTAATGGATAAGT
>Ga0105356_10006532_pt1 | contig 10870 bp, 11 predicted proteins | sample GOMGulsemesocosm_3_FD_83502 | JGI IMG/M metagenome (GOLD analysis project Ga0105356, IMG submission 83502) | Methane-oxidizing microbial communities from mesocosms in the Gulf of Mexico - GOM9D Gulf of Mexico | ecosystem: Environmental > Aquatic > Marine > Cold seeps | place: Gulf of Mexico...
CTAAAACAGCAGGAACAACAAGAGCAGGATAATAACGAGAACTCAGACGAAGACTCAGAAGAAAAGCAATCTGAAGAAAAACAATCTGAAGAGAAAAAGTCTGACAAAAAGGACTCGCAAAACCAAGATTCAGAGCAAGGTGACTCTGAACAGCAAGACTCCGAGCAACAAGGCTCTGAACAATCGGACCCTGAGCAAGAGTCTGAAGAGCAGAAAGACAATGCTGATGAGAAAAAATCAGCTGAGCAGACTGAAGAACAATCAGAACAAGAAGCTGAGAAAAAAGCGGCTGAAGAGAGACAAGCTAAAGCTGAGCAAGGTCAGCCAAAAGACGAGTTATCTCGGGAAGAAAAACAAGCTTTAGAACAATGGCTAAACCGTATTCCTGATGATCCAGGCGGTTTATTAAAACGTAAATTTCTATATCAATATAAACAACGTGAACATCAAGACGAAGGAGAAGTCTCATGGTAAAAAAGTCCATCATATCCCTACTTTTTACAATGATGACTAGCTTAGGCTTATTATTAGTAAATCCCTTAGCTAATGCTGGCACTTTAACCGCCAGTGTAGATCGCAAGCAAATCACCGAAAATGATAGCTTCCGCTTATTCTTACGCTACGATGAACAAGTCGGTTTTGGCCAACCGGATTTAACCGGATTAAAGAAAGATTTTCGCGTATTAAATCAACAGCGCGCCAATCAATTTCGCTCAATGAATGGTAAAACCGTCTCTTATACCGAGTGGACTTTAGTCTTATCTCCCATTCGAACAGGTGAACTGGTAATTCCCTCCATCAAATTTGATGGTCAAATGAGTCCTGCCATCAAAGTCAGCGTTAACGAGTTACCACAATCTGTTAAAGAACAAATCGCCAAAGAATTCTTTTTTGATATCGAGGTCGATCAAACATCAACTTATGTGCAAGCCCAAGTCCTGTATACAGAAAAGCTTTATTACAGTATTAACCACGAAGATGCTGGGTTATCAGACTTAAAAGTAAGCGATGCTCATGTCATACCCTTGGGTGAAGTACGTCAGTATAATACCAGCATTAATGGCCAGCGAATGGGAGTCTATGAACGCCGCTATGCCATATTTGCTGAAGAAAGTGGCGAAATGATTATCCCTGGGCAAAAATTTACCGCCAGTGTTGTGAACTCATACAATCGCTGGAGTCGTGGACGCCCTGTCTCTGTTGTTGCAAAGCCGATTCGCATCGAGATCAAACCAACGCCTAAAAGCTATCCTCAGAGCTCTTGGTTGCCTAGTCCACAGATCAGTATTAGTGATCGCTGGAGCAAGCCCTATAACGAATGGCAAGTGGGTGAACCTGTGACGCGTAATATCACAATTAATGCCAAAGGCCTTTCCGGTAGCCAACTTCCTAGCATTGCCTTACCGATTGTTGAAGGATTGAAATACTACCCTGATCAATCAGAACACAATGATAAAACCGATAGCTTAGGTATCCAAGGTTTATACCAGCAATCTCTAGCCATAGTGCCGACTAAAAGTGGTCGTATTACCGTGCCTGAAATGAGAATTCCATGGTGGAATCTTGAGAAAAACAAACTTGAATATGCCATCCTACCCGCACAAACAGTCAATGTTGCTGAAGCAAAAAATACCCTTGCCGCAGCGAGCAGCCAAAACTCTGGATCAAATAATACCTTAGAATCCGCACAAGCATCACAAAGCAGTAACTCTTCCGGTTATTGGATTTTTGCCTCACTGTTTTTATTACTGACTAACATTATTACTGCATTTTTATTATGGAAAAATAGCATCAATAAAAACGTCAAAACTCAGCAAGTTGAGAAACCTACTAACAAAGAATACTTAAAAGAACTGAAAAAGGCTTGTCAGAAAAATGATGCCGCGAACATTCGACAATATTTGAAGTTATGGTCACAAGAAGAGTTTAATATCGCCAATCTCGATGAGCTGAGCCAGAAATTAAATGACCTTGTTCTCACCAATGCGATCAGAGAACTTGATAGCTATTTATACGAAGGTGCCAAAAACTCAGCCTTTAATGGTCAGATTTTATGGAATAGTTTAACTCAAGCGATCAAAAAGAAACGTTCTACTAAACACCGCAATGAAAAGAGCTTAATGCCACTGTACCAATAGCCGTACCAATAGAAGTAAAGATAAGGGAAGAATAAAGAATACTGACTGAGTAATTGCTCAGACAGTATTCTTTACAGTGAGAATTAAAGCGAGAGTTAAGCCGCTACCTTCTCTACTTCGACATCTGAACTTATGCTTGCTGTCGAATAATTTCGCTTAGCTTGAGCCAACGACTTCCATAAACCCATATGTTCCGGGAGCGGATCAGAGGAGATTTCAATCCCCAAGATATTAGCAACATTTTCGGGCTCAGCAATTTTACCCTTTTGTAAAAACACCGCTTTTACCATGCCATACGCATGTATTTTATTATCCGCTACAAAGCGTTGCTCAAGATAAAAGTATTTTTCATCCCAACCAAGATAGTGCGTTTCTACTTCAAAACGCTTACCAAGACGTAACTCACGAATATAGCCCATCTCAATACCTGCAACGATAAAGTTCAGCTTCTCTTTAAACATAAGATCCCAAGTTTGGGTCTGTACCGGATGATCCCAGCGAGCACGTTCCATATAGACCATGTAGCGCGCGTTATTAATGTGCATATTAAAGTCGATGTCAGCAAAACCCACCCGAAATTTACGCTTAACCACCGACATAAAGGGTTTCGGCTGAAAGCTCTTTTGTCGTTTATTACGCATATTTAATACGATAGAGCGCAGAATTTCGCGAATCATTGCAAGTAACTCATTTTGGTCAGTATATTTTAGGTGGCGCATTCTAACTGATATTAAGTAATAGTCACCCTAAAGACAGCCAATACTGTTCATTTATTAAACAAAGCACTACAATTTTAACAATTACTTAATCAAACAGCCCTTAATCAAGCTGCTCTAAATCAAGCTGCTCTAAATCAAAGAGCCTAAAAAGATATGAATACTCTAAACAGGGGAATACGTTGCTTAATATTCTCTCTATTAATCATATTTTCAACATCCTGTGCTTTTGTACCGGTTCGTAAGCCTTTGCTTGCGACCAAAGATGACTGCCAGATGCTCACACGAGAGTTAGCGCTAGAAACCATTAAAATCACCCAGGATGGTTCATGCTCTGGAAATTCATGCGCCATATTCATTGTTATTCCAGCCTCCACCTTTCTTGTTTCAGGGTCTATCGTGGCCATTGGCAATACCTTGCACTGGCTAGAGCGTAACGGCACTTGCGATGATGGTTTAATAAAACAAAACTTGGACAGTTTTTTTGAATGGGCATTCAACTCTGGCGCTGAAAAGGTAAGGCAATAAGAAGCCAAGTATATTCAGCTAACTGCTTGAGAAATCACACTTTCCCGTCTATTACTTAGAGTAATCTAGTTTTATAGCGACCAATGATCATGGCTCTACCGGTTCTTATCTGTGACGACTCCAGCTTCGCACGCAAACAAATGAAACGTGCACTCCCCGATGGCTGGGATATTGATTTAACCTTCGCCAGCAATGGTTTAGAAGGGGTAGAAGCGATCCGTCAGGGTAAAGGAGAAGTTGTTTTTCTTGATCTGACCATGCCTGAATTGGATGGCTACGGTGTATTAGAAATCATTCGTAAAGAAGACTTGCCCGCTATGGTGATTGTCGTGTCCGGCGATATACAGCCGGACGCACAAGAGCGGGTAAAAAAACTAGGCGCCATGGCCTTCATTAAAAAACCCATAGACAAAGAAAAAGCCACTCAAATTCTTACCGAGTTTGGCATTTTGTCCGAGGTTGAATAATGGGAGCCCAAGCAATGACACTGATATCCGAAGATCAACGCGACTGTTATCAAGAGATCACCAACGTAGCGATGGGCCAAGCCGCAGATCGCTTAGCTCGGTTATTAAACGTTTACGTTATTTTACCTATCCCAAAAGTGAATATGATCAGTGCCAGTGAACTTCACATGGCTTTAGCAGATACAACTGTGAATACTGATGTATCCGCTGTTTGCCAAGGGTTTATCGGCTCCGGTATCGCGGGAGAAGCCCTGCTTGTTTTTAACGATGCCAGTTTCTCTGACCTCGCGACCCTGATGAAATACAAGGGCCCTCTCGACCGTCATGGTGAACTTGAGCTACTAATGGATGTTAGTTCTGTCTTAATCGGCGCCTGTATCCACGGTATCGGTGAACAATTAGAGATTTCCTTTAACCAAGGTCACCCTGTGGTACTAGGGCAACATTGCCACGTAGATGATTTAGTGAAATCAGGTAATCATCAATGGTCACAAACCCTAGCGATTGAGATCCACTACGAGATTGAAAATGTGAATATTAACTGCGATTTATTATTACTGTTTACTGAAGATTCTGTCGCCAAGATTAATCAGCAAGTCGATTATTTATTAGATTAAGGGATTAATATTCAGATGACAAAATCTAGCTTTGAATTTGCTGAGATGCACTGGCTGATGGATGTACTACAAAGTATCGACGTTGGCTTAGTCATTCTTGATCGTGAATACAAAATTCAGCTGTGGAATGGCTTTATGGAGAACCACAGTGGCTTACGCCCTGATGAAGTTCACGATAAGTCTTTATTTGATTCTTTTGGCGACATTCCTGAGACCTGGTTTCGTCAAAAAGCAGAACCTGTATTCGAATTAAAAACTCGGACCTTTACCATCTGGGAACAGCGCCCCTATTTATTTAAATTTAAAAATTACCGCCCTATTACAGGTCGCGCTTCTACTATGTATCAAAATAGCACTATGATTCCTCTAGAATCCATTGATGGTAGTGTGAAACATATTTGTTTAATTATTTATGATGTAACCGATATTGCCGTTAATCAGGAAGACTTAACCAAGGCTAACGGAAATCTTGCTTACCTAAGCCAAACAGACAGCCTAACTGAACTGTGTAATCGCGGTTTTTGGGAAGAGGAATTTCAACGCGAGCATAAGCGCTGTATCCGCTCACAAAACCCCAGCTCGTTAGTTATGTTCGATATTGATCACTTTAAAAAAGTGAATGATACTTATGGCCACCAAGCAGGTGATGAAGTGATTCGTACGGTTGCTTCGATTATACGCCAAACCGCGAGACAAACCGATATTTGTGGACGCTATGGCGGAGAAGAGTTCACCATTTTATTAGTCGATACTGATGCCGCCGCAGCGGCCCAATTTGCTGAGCGATTGCGTAAGAAAATGGCTGCATTAACAGTCAAAACAGACGAGCACGAAATAGACTTCACTATCAGCTCTGGGGTCGCTGAGTTTTCCAGCAATTTTAGCAAACATACCCAGTGGATCGAAGCCGCTGATAAAGCGCTATATCACGCCAAAGAGAACGGCCGTAATAAAACGACTGTCTATCAAGGTAAATAAACCACTAAGATAAACTACTATCGATGGGCAGATTTAATAATTTCCCCATCATTTTTTCACCCCGTATTAAATTAATCTATTTATTTCATCACACCAGCAAAGTAACATACGCTCTACCCCACTCATAAATTCCTAAACCCCCTATTTATAAGGTGCACATTTTTCGTGGCAAGCTTTCAATTACGAGATTATCAAAACGAAGCCGTTGCTGCGACTATCAAACACTTTAGAAGAAGCCATGAGTCTGCGGTAATTGTACTCCCCACGGGGTCAGGGAAAAGCCTAGTGATTGCAGAACTCGCTCGCTTAGCAAAACGTAAAATACTGGTCTTAACCCATGTTAAAGAACTGGTAGAACAGAATCATTTAAAATACCAAAGCTATGGCCAGCAGGCAGGCATATACTCAGCAGGGTTAAAACAAAAAAACAATCAATATCAAGTAACCTTTGCCAGCATTCAGTCTGTTGCGCGTAACTTGTCTGATTTTGAGCAAGAATACTCCCTAATCATTATTGACGAATGCCATAGGGTTAACCTGAAGAACCCTGACGAAGAAAACAGCAATCAGTACCAACAAATCATCAGCCAACTAACCGCTATCAATCCAGATATAAAATTACTGGGACTTACCGCAACGCCCTACCGATTAGGAATGGGCTGGATCTACCGTAAACATTACCGCGGAATTGTTCGAAGTGAGAACCCTCGCCCCTTTGAACATTGTATTTACGAACTACCGCTACGTTACTTGATAAAACGCCAATACCTAACGCCACCCAATTTAGTGGACGCAACGATTGAACATTATGATTTTAATAGCTTACAGGCAAATGCTTTTGGTGATTATAATAGCTCAGACCTCAATCAGTTGTTTAGTAAAAATCAACGCGTTACCAAAGGCATCATTGAACAGGTCATTGAGTTAGCAATAGATAGACAAGGTATTATGATCTTTGCATCGACAGTCGAGCATGCTGAAGAAATATTTAATTACCTGCCGATTGAAAGTAGCGCACTTATTACCGGCGCGACCGATAATAAACAACGCGACCAGCTCATTAATGATTTCAAGAGTAAAAAATTAAAATTCCTAGTGAATGTATCGGTTCTCACCACGGGCTTTGATGCCCCTCATGTCGACTTGATTGCTATATTAAGACCGACTCAATCTGTCAGCCTGTATCAGCAAATCATTGGCCGAGGCTTACGCTTAAGCGAGGGCAAGAAAGACTGCTTAGTTATTGATTATACGGGCAATGATTTTGACCTATACCAACCCGAAGTCGGTGAAAAGAAACCGAATAGCGAAAGCGAACCGGTTCAAGTAAAGTGCCCAAGCTGTGAATTCCCTAATATTTTTTGGGGGATTAATGATGGCGAAGGTCATCTTATAGAACATTATGGCCGCCGCTGCCAAGGCCTAATCAATGATCAGCAGTGCCATTTTCGCTTTGTCTTTAAAGAATGCCCTGAATGTGGTGGTGAAAATGATATTGCTGCCCGCAAGTGCTTACACTGCTCAGCAATTTTGGTCGACCCTGATGATATGCTCAAAAAAGCGCTGCAATTAAAGGATGCCAAAGTACTGCGCTGTTCTGGCATTAGCTTAGAAAGTGTAAAAGGTAGCCAACAAAAATTAAAAGTCATTTACCATGATGAAGGTGGCGCAGAGTTGAGCGAAAGTTTTGACCTTTCTAAATCGGGATCACTAAAAATATTTAATCAATTATTTTCCAAGCGCCTAGCAATCAATTTAAATACCACAAAAGAAATTGAGATAACCAGCGTAGAACAAGCCTTAGCAACCTCAGCCTACTTCCCATTTCCAGATTTTGTCATTGCGCGCAAACAAAAATACTATTGGCGTATTAAAGACAGAATCTTTGATTATCAAGGTCACTACCGTAAAGCAAATGCTCTCAACTAATACTAATTGGCAACTATCATTAACGATAATCTTGAAACTGGTAACGTTTAAGTAAGTCCTTATACGCTTGGCTATTTTTATATATCTTAAACTCTATAGCAAAGGCCTTCGCTAATGCTTCCCCCTCTTGCTTAAATTTTATGTTCCGAGAAAAGGCCAAGTATTGAGGGTCAATATCAATTGAAGGTGATAGTGCAACAACTCCTTGAAAGTCGCCTCGCTTCTTAAAGCCTAAAAATTCTTGACGGCTCATCATAGCTAAATCATGCCGTTTATTTTTTAGCATACGTTCTAAATCAAATTCAGTTAATACCATATCACGTACAAGATGCTTCATACTGTCAAAATATTCACCATGGCTATACCCATGTTGCACACCTATAACCAGTTTTTCTAAGCCTTTCAAACTTCTATCGAAATTAAATTCATTTTGTCTTTCTTCAAGGGCTAAAAAAACCCAACGGGTATTCGATAGAATATTCTCAGTATGATAAACAGCATGAAGTTCACGCTGCTTTGTATAACCGTAATAAGAAATAGCATGAGCTTTGCCAGAAGAGAAGTACTGAATGGCTCGCCCCCAAGGTAAGGACAAAAATTCAACTTTAATATCTAATTTATCAGCGATATAACGAATCATATCAATATGCAAACCCGTTAATTGCCCATCTTCCTCCATTTCTAACGGCGGATAGTCGCCAATACCCCGAACAATAGTAATGTTCTGCAGCACTTCCGATGAATGTACTTTTTCTATCGGCCAAATAAAGCCTAGTGACAATAAAATCAGCAACAAACATTGAAATAGACGATCGATGCAATTAGAGAGTATTGTAGTAGCCATGACTAGGCTCACATAAAGACTTTATTTAGGTATAGTTCAATTCAATTACTTATGTGATTAAGTGACAGTTAAGGATGCACACTTTTTTTAGCAATAAGAAAAGCATCCAATACGCTCAATCCCCAGAGCAACATAAAGCCATAACCTGCATAGTCTTGCCAACCTGCGGACATTTCAGAAATACCCCTCAATGCCTCCAGCATTGAGACCATATCAGGAGCAACCTTACCCTCAATTAGCATATCCGTTAAGGCCTGCGCCTTCATAATACTTAACTGCACGAGCCCAGCAAAACAGATCATCGCAGGTATAATCGTTAATGCAGCTCTGCGATACATCTTTAGCGATAGATACCCCATACCTGGAAAAACGAAACCAGAAAGCAAAGCAGCTTTATAACTTGGACTTTTAACGTTTACATTCATTTCTTATCATTTCCTGGTCACGCTTAATATTGTATTTTCATCACATGACTGTACCCTTGATGACGCATTAATACACTGTCTTTTTCACCCTTAACCGCTAGACTGATTAGATAGCCATCACCGAGTTGAGCTAGTTATGCTAGGTATTAAATTCACCACCTTCTATCTCTCTTGCATAATGTATATTCTCTGTATTCCTTGCATCACCCAGGCAGAACAAAAAATTCAAATTAATATTGCCTCTGATGAATGGCAAGGCTTCGTGACCCAAGAAGGCACAGGCTATTATCTTGATTTATTACGTTTGGTATTCCCAAGCCAAAAATACAAGTTAAACATTGCTATATACCCCTATTCACGCTCAATTTATATGGTACAGAACAACAACGCAGATATCGTATTAGGGATTTGGGCAAATGAACATCCTGCTAGCCAGCTTTCCTCCTATCCTGTAGAAACAGATATATTCGATGCCCTTATGCGACCAGCTCATCCAGCCATCACAGGACCAGAATCATTTGACCAGCTAAGGGTATTAGCGCAAACAGGTTATGGCCTTGACGAATTACTGCATAATCCTTTTAGCTATAAAGAGAGTGTTGAGCTTTCACGCATGATTAAAATGGTTAAAGCTAATCGAGCCGATGCGTTAATTGGCTATCATTTTGAACTTGAAGAAATAATGCAAGAGCTCGGATTCCAGAACCAACTAGTCATTATTAAGCATGTTTTAACCGAACACGCTTATTTTGGCTTTTGCTCAACCGAAAAATGCTTCAAGCTAAAAAGCCTATTTGATGAGTCTTTTTTAGATTTGCACCAAAAAGGTATTATTAAAAAGTTATTGATGGACAATAATCAAAGCCCGAGCGCTGAACCAAAACTCAAACCAAGCCCTCTAGGTTCTCAATAATCGCCCATAAAAAAAGCCTCATTAGAGGCTTTTCGAACATATACAATGTTAATTGCGTTTAAGCTTTAGCAAAAGCAAACTGAGCGTTAAATACTTGTAAACGTTCATGTTGTAATTTCAAACCATTTTCCAACTCTATGAATCGTGCATGAATAGCAGCGCCTTGCCACTTTTCCTGCAATGATTTACGAGTTTGTTGATACTTACCGGTTTGTAAATCAGTCCACTCATTCAGCAATACTTTAAAGTCTTCGTATTCTTTTTCTAATGTTTGTTTTAGCTGCTCAATATTCTCCGAGAATAGCCCAGCATTAGTCGCTTTCACTAGTTGCTCATTGGCGCGCTTAAACTGCATTTTCACCATGGCACGACGTATCTTAAAATCAGGAACTATCTTTAAGTTCTTGGTTAAGCCGACCCAAGAGCACGCTTTAATAAACCATTTAGTCGGATCCCAATGGAACCAGCGAATGCCATTGCGATAGTCTGTTTGAAAGATATGGTGATAATTATGATAGCCTTCACCGTGAGTTAAAAAAGCAAAGAATGCATTATCACGAGCCGTATTCTCATCCGTATAAGGCTGAGAGCCCCATTTATGAGCAATTGAATTAATAAAGAAAGTAACATGGTGAGCGACGACTATTCGCGCAACGCCCGCCAATAGCAACATCCCAAAAACATCGCCAAAAATTAAACCTAAGGCAATCGGCACACCTAAATTCATGGCCAAAGTAATAGGAAGATAATATTTGTATTGCCACATAACGATAGGATCATTCTTAAGATTCTTAACGTTATCAAAATTCACCTGCCCACTGGGGTATTTACGCAACATCCAGCCCATGTGAGAGAACCACAAGCCACGCTTAGCGGAATAAGGGTCAAGATCGATATCATCACAATGTCTGTGGTGCACTCGGTGACCTGAGCACCAATCAAGGATTGTATTTTGCATAGCAGCCGCGCCCCACAAGGCATACCAAACGCGTAATAGCGGATGGGCATCATAAGCATTATGCGACCATAAACGGTGATAACCGCCGGTAATTGACATCCCAGTCAACCAAGTTATAGCAATAAAGGCCAGAATTGCAGATGTATTATAACCGTATTGGAATCCGTACCACGGCACTAGTGTCAGCAAAGCTAATGTACTGGTAGCAAACATAATCGCTGGTACCCAGTTAATCGCTGGCTTTTGCTCTGTATTTTGATTATTCATAAACAACCCGACGTTCAAAATCTATTTAGAATCTAATTAACAAAAAGATGCATCATTATACCAGCATGTCTCTCTTGGTGGACATATTAC
>Ga0105356_10006534_pt1 | contig 10869 bp, 9 predicted proteins | sample GOMGulsemesocosm_3_FD_83502 | JGI IMG/M metagenome (GOLD analysis project Ga0105356, IMG submission 83502) | Methane-oxidizing microbial communities from mesocosms in the Gulf of Mexico - GOM9D Gulf of Mexico | ecosystem: Environmental > Aquatic > Marine > Cold seeps | place: Gulf of Mexico...
ACATAAAATAAACATACAATATTGAGTAAAATAAAATATAATGGCGCGGTATTTAATTAAGGTATCTCAATATCACCCCAAAAGGAGTTTTTGACATGAAAGTCACTATTTTACACTGCATCTTACTCATATCATCCTTACTGTTAACAACAAATTCAAACAATGCTAACGCTCAACAATTAAATGCCTCTCAAGCTATAAACCAAGCAGGATTACAGCGCATGTTATCTCAACGCATGGCTAAAAATTATATTCTGCTCAGTCAAAACATTGATATCCAGGCTGCAGCTGATGAACTTGACGAAAGCTCGGCACTCTTTGAAGAAAACTTATTTGAACTAACAAGCTCAATTAGCCATGAAGAGTCAAAACTTGCCTTAAAAAAACTAAAGCAAAATTGGTATGGTTTCCGCCAGTTTGTACTGAGTAATGCAAGTAAAGAACAAACTGCTCAAGTGGTTGATAGAAGTACTTTGTTATTAAAATCTGCTCATGCATTAGTTCTGAGTCTAGAAAAAAATTCACGTACACACAGTGATCATTTAATCAATGTTTCTGGTCGACAACGTATGTTATCACAACGATTAGCCATGCTTTATTATGCGAGTAACTCCGGCGTACAAGAGAAAATATTCCAGCAGGAAATGCACAAAACATCAAGACAGTTTAGCCAAGCATTGGCAAAACTAATTAAGGCAAAAGAGAACAATGCGGTAATAAATGAAGCACTGCAAGAAGTGAATAATCAATGGAGTTTTTACAAAACAAAATTTGATGGTTCAAATAAGGGCCGTTTTTCACCAAAAACTATTAAAGTTGTTAGTGAGTCCCTATTAAAAGACATGAATAGAATAACTAAGTTGTATGAAGTAGAAAGTGTAGCGCGAACCAAATACTCTACTTGGATCAGACCTGCTAACTAATTTTACAACCTGATACGGTAGAAAATAGAGAATACCTAGTAAACTATTTCCTATGAGAATAATATAGAAAGCTCATGTCACCATGAGCTTTCTGCTATTTAGGACCTACTACTACATCATTCTTTTTTGAGTCATCAGCCAAAAGTTGGTCACTATAGCGTGATCTTGTGGGGTCAACTCAGCTTTAGCTTGGTTTAACTTTTGGCTTACTCCTTCAATTAGCTCAACTGAAATAGTCTGACTCTCATCGCCATACTCTGTTGCAACTAATGAAATAAAACCACGTAAATAGCCACCGGCAAATAAAGTATCACTATCACTATCTTGCTCAAATAAAGTATCTAAATACTGATAAAGCTCATCAACAGTGGTGAGTTGCTTATTTGAATTGTTCGAACTAATTGCATTGTTTGGCATGTAAAATCACTTAAAATATTGATTGCTAAAAAATAGATTACTGAAATATAGATTATTAAAATTGTTTACTGTTACTGTGGGCTGGCGAGTGGGTATAAAACTTGATCTTTATAGCCTGTTGTTATTGGCATAAAACCTGTTAGCTGTTGGTCAAGCTCACTATCACCAGTATCACTGATCAATGGCTTATTACCTAATGCCGTTATCTTTGCTTTAGTGGCTAAAATAATAATATTATCACTACCACCAGGCTGAGCTAAAATAGTACGGATAATACGTGGACTTAATTGCTGATTACCTCGACCAAAGACATGACCTTGACCACCAATTAGAGTGATAACAAGTTTACTCACACCTTGATACTCAGTTATTGCTTGATAAAGATCTGCTTCGGTAACATCACTAGCAATTAGTGATTGCTCGCTGACAATGTCTACGCCAAGTAAAGTGTTATCTAAAGCGAGTTCGCTCATTAAAAAAGCTGTCGTTGAGCCTGAGCCAATAATAAACTGGCGGTCTTCATGGTCATTCATTTCTTCAATGACATTTGCAGCAATATCTTGTAATACCAACTCATCACTTTCTTTTCCACCGGACTTAACTGCTTGTACATAGCGCAGCTCGCTCGGTATTTGCATTTCGCTGTAACGCTTTGCCTTGACAATACCTTGTCTAAATAAGCTTTCATCAATATCCATTACGTCACCTGTTGTTAAGGTAACAAGCTCCTTGGTAACCATGAGTTCGATAATGCGACCCGCGGCTTTTGGGGTAATAGCATAAACCCCAGAGTGAATTTTACAGCCCGCGGGAATACCTAGTACAGGTACTTGCTGATAATCATCTTCACTAGCAACAACATTGGCAATATCCCGAGCAGTTCCATCACCACCTGCAAATAGAATAATATCAACGCCATGGGCTAATAAAGCTTGTGCAGCTAACTGACTATCATCACTTACCGTGTGTTTATGTTTGGCTTGGTAAAGTACTTCAACAGTAAAGCCAAGATCACGGGCACATTGCTCACCCATTTGATCATTAGCCGTATATATAACAAGTTCATCTTGATAAGGCTGTAATACTTCCAAAGCTAAGCTTGCCCGTGTATTCGCCATTGGCTTTGCCCCGAGCGCTAAGGCGTGCATTGCCATGCCGTCACTCCCTTTAAGTGCAACGCTACCACCAATACCAGCAATGGGATTGATTATAAATCCTAGCTTAAAAGGTTTCATATGTTTGTTCCTTTGTCTTCTGTACTATTCTGCTTTTAATATAACTTTCCACTGTACTCTCAACAGCACTATCAATAGAGCTTTCTGCATCATAAGCAAATTGTTCTGCAGATAAGGGAAGCTTCGTCTTATAGAATTTGGCGAGCACTTCAATAAATATCTGTGCTCGCGGTGGAAAACCTTTCTCGAGAAAAACTAACACTTGTTGATAGACTTTAGCTTTAAAACCTTCCGTATCACCTTGATAACCGGCTAAATTATCAGCCGATGTATGAAATTTCTTTTGCGCTGCAACATTAAAAGCCCACTCTATCGCTTGAGGATAAACTTCTACCTGTTCAAACTTCTTTTGCTGCTTTTCATTACGACCATCAGGAATGTACCAATAGCCAAAATCTTCTATTAGTCGTCTTTTTTCTCCGGCTTGACACCAATGAGCGATTTCATGAAAGGCACTTTCATAATAGCCATGAGCAAAAATTATTTGATGGTAAGAGCATTTGGCATCGGCTGGAGAGTAAAGTGGCTCGTCACCACCTTTGATTAAATGAGTATTGTATTGCTCAAAAAAAGCACTATCGAACAGAGTGATAAGGTCTTGGTAGTTGTGATGCATGTTAAGATAAATAGACAGAAATCATTTAAGGCTATTGTATAGAAAAATAACGATTATTACACCGCCATTATAGATTATGAACTCAATTTAAACGTATAGTTATTTTTGGCTTATTATGATTGCTAGAGCTAGTTCACTAAGAAAACTGATGCTATTACAATTGTTTGACAATTTGATTATTAGAAACTGTTTCTGACTATTTTTGTAGCAAATGAAATTATGTAACAACTAAAAAGAATAAAGAAAAAATAAGCTACTTTACAAACGCTATTATCTAAAATCACTAACGCTTATACTTTATATTTTATACTTATACCTTATGTGACACGCCTTATAACAAACAGGAATACCTTATACTGAAATACAAAAGAAATATCTCTTTTAAGTTAAATATGTTACATTTTTGTATAGAATGTAGTTACCACTAGTTAATAGGATATTATTAAATAATAATATCCGCTACTTCGAATAAACAATAATTATCATCAAGGAAGATATAATATATGGGCTTAATTGATAAAACAAAACTCAAAGCTTTTTTTTTAATCAGTAGCAAAGGTGATAACATCGCTACAGAAGAAATCCCCGCTTCTATTCATCACTTTACCGGTTTAGTTCAAACCTGCGACATAGATACAACGATAGAAAAAATAATGCCAGATGCTGCTCAAAGCAAAGCTTATAATTTAATTTTTATTGATTTATATAACTGTACTTGGGGTGATGAAATACCAATCACCATTCAGAAGATATTTCATAATGCTCGTACTGTATTTATTAATGCTCAAAAGAACAAATACGATGAAAAAAAATTATTATTATTAGGCCTTGAAGGGATTTTCTACCTGAATGATCAACTTGAAACTATTTTAAGAGGGATCAAAAAATTACAAAAAAACGAGCGCTGGTTCAAACGAGAGACAATGAACAACGCACTAAATGACTTACTTACTCAAAAAGACAACTCAAACCTACTCACGGCAAGTTCCCTTCAGCGACCAATGAGCCTACCAAGCCTTACTCGACGAGAAAACACTATCATTGGTTTAGTTTCCTGCGGTGCAAAAAATCAAGAAATTGCCGATCAGCTCCACATCAGCCCCAACACGGTAAAAACCCACCTCTACAGCATTTTTAGAAAGACGAGTTCCCGAAACCGTATAGAACTGATTAGTTGGACCCAAAATTATGCTGTTAGTCTCAATTAGCCAAAAATAAAAACAAATTAATAAAAGCCAGTAACTAGTCACTGGCTTTTTGCTTTTTTGCCTTTATAGATACCTTAATTGATACCTTAATAAATAAAACTTAGCTAGAGCAGCCAAGTTACAGTGATAACAAACGAATTAACTATCTGCTCGCCAAACTTTTCTTTCAATGCCTTTTTTTACTAGTTCCGTAATGGCTTTTTCAATCGCTTGTTGCACACAAACATGCATAGGCTCATTGTCACTAAAGCCCCCTTCTATTTCAGCTAAACGTTTAAAGCTGACATAGCGGAAAAATCCCGCACGTAGCTCTTGGCTCAAAACTTTTTTGTTGGTTGATACTGAGACTAAAACTTGTCCTGTACGTACGTCAACTGCACGCATATACACTGTAATTTGATCTTCGCGATACAACTCTGAAGCACCAATACCAAAATATTCAGCCCCAAAACCACCGGTTTTAGTATTAGAGTCATAACTTATAATGCCACCCTCAAGCAGTATTTTTGCGGTAGTTAATGGCGGTAATTCAATATTTTCTGTTGCTTTATTCGCTTGGTTTGCTGCACGAGTAATCTTTCGTTCAGTTAGTACATTTTGTAACCCCTCCCTTTCAACAGGCAAAAACCAATCTGAATCACTTAATGCTTGCATCAAAATTGATGTTGCCCCTTGTGTTACCGCGGTTGAAAAAGAACTGACATTGGCTTGTGGTTTATATTGTCCTGTTTGGTCTCGATAAGCATAAACAGAAACAGGTATGGCGCCTTTAGGTTTAGGTAATGCCTTGAGTTCTTTAAAGCTTTCTAACGGCATAATTTTAGTCGCTAACGACTTATCAGGAGGAAATAGATTACGGGGTGAATTATGTGCACTACAGGCAGACAATAGACTAATAAGGCCAACGAACATAATTTTTTTCATTGTATTATCCAAACTTCGGTATTTCAATGATCGTCACTTTCTCTGTCAACATATCAATTATTTCTATCGTAATCGTGTCGCTATTAGACGATAAAATATCAATTTGGTAATCACCACTAATGAAAGTACTGTCTTCCGCATTATTTATCACCGCATTTTCACCTAACACGGTATCTTTATATTTTCGCACAATATCACTGATTGTCGCGCGTTCAATAGCATTGGCTACTTTTTCCTCAAAGCTTTTGGTACTTTGAGGCGCTTTATGTTTATTTTGTCCCTGTGCTTTACCTAACAGAAAACTGCCATTTAACGGACTGCCACCAAAGCTTGGGTTAATTGGTTTGTAAACCAATTCCGAGCTCAAGGCATAACCACTTACACTCATTTGAACAACTATCGCTAACACTACTTTTTTCATTGTGACTCCTTTCTTATGACCTTTATGACTACCAACCATCACCAACCATATCAAGATTATCTTGACGGTATTGAGAGCGTTTCATGGCATCAATCAATATAAATACTGCTTGTTCTACTTTTTTCTTAACGGATGATTGGCGTCGCCCAAAATGAGTAACATAAATAACTCGACCGTTCAGACGTATACTCAGTCGAGTACCGGCCCTTGGAACAATTTGCTCTACAAGTTGGACATTAATGCCGCCTGTATTAGGTATATCTCGCCATAGCTGGCTAAATTCATAATAAAAATCATGACCTAAGCGACTCTTGGTATTATCGAGTAACAAACCACCAATTTCGACTTCATTACTAGCATGAGAAGAAGTAAACATCATGGATAATAAAAGCAAACATAAACAGATGAATTTAGTCATATGATAATCGATAAAAAGGGGCTATTAGCCCCTTATTTAAACGTCCATTAATAGCAATTATTGCTGCACGATTACGGCAGTATTCCAATCACCGACTTGTGTGATAGAAACAACACCTGAATCACTGATAAATGAGCCTTCAACAATATTACCATTACCAATTTGGCTAACGTTAAATTCAATACTATCGCCACCGACAAGCATGGTTTCACCGCCCTCACCAGTGATTAAGTTTTCATCACCTATTTGCTCAATACCAATTTGATGGTTACTGCCTTCAACTAGAATATCTAATGAGTTCAACTCACCATTTTGTTCAATATCAATGGTATTAGCATTACTATCGATAATAGTACTTAGCATGACAACAGCATCATTGGCAAAACCAGTCTGAGAGATATCAATATCATTTTCACTGGTAATCAGCTCATTGTTATCAGCAGAAGCTTGCACTAGAACAACATTTTCAGAGCCTGATTGCATAACATCAATATCATTGTCATCACCATTAAAGTTGATCACATGGCTTTCATTTAAGTCACCCACTTGCACAGAGCTATATTCATTATTTGTACCGATAGTGGCAATATAGCTACTGTTGCTGTCACCTACTTGTGTGATGTTAAACTCATTGTCATCACCAATGACATCAAAACTAGCGTTATTGTCATTACCATTTTGCATAACATCTATTGAGTTAGCCATGCCTGTAAAAATAACCGATTCAACCACATTGCGATCACCTTCTTGATCGATAGCGATTTCATTTTCATCACCTTCAATTGAGGCAATAGATATCTTATTTCGGTCACCGTCTTGCTCTATTGATATTTCATTTTCATCACCATTTGTTGCAGAGATTGTTGCAACATTCCAGTAACCATCCTGAATAACTTCAACCGTATTATCATCACCTGAAACACTCGTTAAGTAAGCCTCATTCCACTCACCATCTTGGATAATATCAATGGTATTATTAGAACCAGTTAACTCGGAGTTAATAGCCCAATGACCGCCTTCACCTTGGTCAATTACGACTTCGTTCCCGTCTCCAACAACTTCATTGACAACACGACTACCAATACCTAAATAACCAACACCGAGTTGGGTAACTTCAATATTATTTTCATCACCTGTTACATTATTTTCACTTTCATTAATTTCCCCTTCCTGTTCAACATATAAGGTATTGTTATTACCTATATAAGTACCAACAGCTAGGTTTTCTGAGCCTATTTGGACAATCTCAGTTACATTACCTTCACCAATAACTGTGAAGCCAGCACCGTTTACATCCCCTTCTTGAAAAATAGCCGTTTCATTACCTAAAGTAGCGCCTTGACCAGAGGTTTGTGATAGCTGAATGACATTACCTAATGCATTAACCATCAAATCTGATTGAATGATAACGGTCTCTTTTTCAACTTTTGTTTCTTCAGCCGCAAAAGCTGTTTGATTTAGGCCTAATGCCATTAGTACAGCACAAGTGACTATTGATTTATTAATTTTCACAATATATCCCTATTCTTTTGTTTAATGTAAGTGAATATAAACCTACAAAGATTATTATTAATGAATAAGCAGTTTTGCTTTACCTGCTAATTGTATTTCAGTATTCCCATAGTGCTTTAAAAAATAACAATTCGTATTATTAAAAAACAAGTAGCTTGATTAAAATAATTTTATAGATCTCTTTATCATTATTAAGACAAAGATATTGACCTACTTAACTTTGCTAATTCACCCATTTAAAGAAATAACGTCTAAATCAATTAAGTATTACTTGGCTTCATTAAAAAACCAGTAAACAATCAAAAACAAACGCTTCATATAGATTAATCACACAAACCTACATAACTCCATCACAAGCACAGTTAGCATTATTTCGTTGCAATAAAAACTCTACAACATTTCCCAAACAATAAAAATCACCCTATTTTTGTATTCCGAAGTAAAAACGTAAAATCAAACAGTTACACTTAATTAACAAGCTTAAACACTCATATTCAATAACTTTTTTATTAAAAACCAATACAAAAGGACTAGTCACAGCCTTCGATAACAAGAAAAACCACATGAATGAAAAAGTAGTAAAAAAGTAGTAAATAACATAAAAACCTCCCACTAAAGTCATGAAAAAGTCGTGTTTATTCTATTTTAATAGTCAAGTCACTATTTTTATGATTAAAGTAAAGAGTTGCAAAAATCCATAGTAAGTAGAAATTTTAAAATGAAGGACGCTAGTCTAGTAATCACTCCTAGGCTAATAAAAATAAAACATAATATTTAATCAAATATGGAGCAAAAAAATGAAAGCAAAATTATCAGCCTTAACATTAGCCTTAATACCCGTGCTAGCTAATGCATCAATAGAACTCAGTTCCACACAGACCTCTGCTTATAAAGCCGATTCTGTTATAGTGGTTTATAAAGACGGAGCATCTAAGCTTGATCGCCGTGCAGCTCGCAGTATTGTTAGTGCTAAAATTTCTGATCTAAATAGTGATGAAATCGATGATAAATATCAAAACCTGAAAAAAGGTCGCATAGCTAAATTTAGCCTTAGCGGTGTCTCAGTAAAAAATGCCCTTGAAAAGCTACGAAAAAATCCAGCTATTTTATATGCCGAGCCAGACTATATTGTAAAAGCGAGTATTACGCCCGACGATAGCAGCTTCTCAGATCTTTGGGCTATGAATAACACAGGCCAAACGGGTGGTACTGATGACGCAGATATCGACGCTCCTGAAGCTTGGGATATTTCAACAGGTAGCCATGATGTAGTTATCGGTGTTATTGATACCGGAGTTGATCATTCTCATCCAGATCTAGCAGCTAACATTTGGAGTAACCCTGCTGAAATAGCAGGAGATGGTATTGATAACGACGGCAATGGCTTTATCGATGACGTTCATGGCATTAATGCGATAACAGGCGCTGGTGATCCTATGGATGATCAAGGGCACGGAAGTCATGTTTCCGGCACCATAGGTGCAACGGGCAATAATAACTTAGGTGTTGTGGGTGTTAACCACAATGTTTCAATTATCGGTTGTAAGTTTCTTGATTCATCAGGCTCTGGCAGCCTTTCTGATGCATTAACCTGTATTGATTACTTTGTTGATTTAAAAAATAATGGAGTAAACATACGAGCAACAAACAACAGCTGGGGCGGCGGTGGATTTAGCCAAGCACTTTCTGATGCAATCACCTCTTCTGAAGAAGCAAATATCTTATTTGTCGCGGCAGCAGGTAATGACGCCTATGATAATGATGCACAAAGCAGCTACCCATCGGGCTACCCACATGACTCTGTAGTATCGGTAGCAAGCACAACACATAATGACACCATGTCTAGTTTCTCACAATGGGGATTGACCACTGTTGATTTAGGTGCGCCAGGCTCAGACATTTTATCAACAGTACCTGGTGGTGGTTATGCATCTTACTCTGGTACTTCAATGGCAACCCCACATGTTACCGGTGCTGCGGCACTCGCATGGTCAGTAAACCCAACATTAAGCGCAGTTGAAATGAAAGAGCTGTTGATGAGTTCGGGTGATGAAAATGCTGCACTTGCCGGAAAAACCGCCTCTGGTAAACGCTTAAACATTAAAAATGCATTAGAAAATGCAGATCCTACTCCTGGATTCACACTTTCAGCAACACCAAGTTCAAGTACTATTGTTGCAGGCGAAACAGCGACATATAGTTTTGATGTCGGCTCAATCGCTGATTGGAACGGCTCAGTTACTTTAACCTTAACTGATTCATTAGGCGGGGCTGTGCTATCAACCGATACTGCAACACCAGGTGCAACATTTGAACTAACGGTACCAACCACAGCTGAAACACAATGGGGAGAGTATAGCTTTACAGTTACCGCAACCAGTGATGAATTAGTTAAAGAATCTACTGTTCGTTTAGTGGTTAACCCACAAGGTTTAAATGAGTTTACCTATACTAATGACACTGTTGTTAATATCCCTGATAACGATGATGCAGGTATTGCTTCAACCATCACCATCGCTGATGAAATAACCGTGTTTGCCTCTGATATTTATGTAAATATCACCCACACTTGGATAGGTGACTTAACCGTAATATTGACTTCACCTACGGGTACTTCTGCAACATTGCACAATGCCTCCGGTGGTAGCAACGATAACATCGATAGCACCTTTAGTTCATCAGCATTCAATGGTGAAGTAGCCACTGGTGACTGGATATTAAGTGTTGCCGATAATGCCCCAGGAGATGATGGTTCATTAAATAACTGGGCAATGACTTTTACCGGTATTGGTGAGGTATTACCTAGTGCTCCAGACGTAAGTTTTAGTTATGAAGCTGAGCAACTAACGGCTACATTTACTGATAACAGCTCTGATAGAAATGGCGATATGGTTAGCTGGGACTGGAGTTTTGGTGACGGAGCAACATCTAATGAGCAAAATCCTACACATATTTTTGCTGCAACAGGTAACTATGACGTCACTTTAGTTGTCACTGATGCTGAAGGTTTAACTAGCAGTGAAACTATGATGGTAAGTGTGTCATCAACAACTATAGAAGCAGCGGTTAAACGTGCCTATAAGTCTCGATTAGGTCGTTTACGTGTTGATATCACCTGGGATGGTACTTCAGCTGATATGGTTGATGTATTCCGTAATGGGGTAAAAATCGATACCGTTGAAAATGCAGGCATCT
>Ga0105356_10006542_pt1 | contig 10860 bp, 12 predicted proteins | sample GOMGulsemesocosm_3_FD_83502 | JGI IMG/M metagenome (GOLD analysis project Ga0105356, IMG submission 83502) | Methane-oxidizing microbial communities from mesocosms in the Gulf of Mexico - GOM9D Gulf of Mexico | ecosystem: Environmental > Aquatic > Marine > Cold seeps | place: Gulf of Mexico...
ACTAAGGTCGAACCTGAGTTAAGTAAAATTTCCATCAGTTAAACCCTATTTTCTAGCTAAAAGTATTTCTAAACGTGCACCAACACGTTCGGCAAGATCGGCTAAATCACCAACCCAATCAATTATTTGATACAAAAACATTACATCAACAGGATTTAACTCGCTCTCTAAAGCCAGTAATTCTTTACGTAACGCAATCTGCATTGTATCGGTATCATCTTCTATCGCATCCAATTGATTGATCATCTTCTCAACCAAGTCGACTTCTCGACCTCGAAATCCTATTTCTAACAAGTCATCTAACTCATTGATAGCTTCAGCTGCTTTTTCAGTAGCATCAATACAACGAACCAAATAGGCTTGAAATTGTACTTGTATACTTGCGGGGATCACTAGTTTTCGACCTAAAATACGCCCAGCGATATCTTTGGCTTTATTGGCAATTTTATCTTGCTGTGTTAACAGCTCAAGTAAATCGGCACGATCTACTGGCATAAACAAACCACCAGGAAGCTCTAAACGTAATTGGCGTTTAAGCACATCAGCATCTTGTTCATACTTAGATAACTTACGACGAATTTTAGCTGCTTCACTCCAATTTTGCTCAGTACAGGCAGCAAAAAAAGGAATAAGTTGGTTGCTACATTTAACAACCAATTGAATATGTTTTTCTAACGGTTTAATCGGGGATTTTGCAAATACACCCAATATTGAATTTCTGGCCATAAATAAGTTTCCAGTTATTGTTTTTCGATGCGGATAATAACGTATTTATTTTACAATTACTAAAGCACAGCGGTTAATTTTAACTAGTTAAATTATAAGACACTTTTGTGACAGTTTTATTACAAAGATAAAACTCCATAATATCAATACAATATATAGATACTGCCGATAAACCATGCAAAAAAAAACACCGTTTAAGTGCAGAAACTTTCTGCACTTAAACGGTGTTTTTTAGCGATTAGTGAGCTTACTTCAAGAAAAACTTATAAATTAGGCGATGGATCAGCTTGTTGTACGGCGGAAATGCGTTGGGAGCAGTATTCACCCTACCCTTTTTAAACACTGATTTTGCGTTTGAAAAGGTTAAAAAACCTTCATGACCATGATAATGTCCCATGCCAGATGGCCCAATGCCGCCAAAAGGCATGTCGTCTTGTACTACCTGCATAGCGGCGTCATTTAAACAAACACCACCGGCATGAGTTTGCTCCAACACCAATCGCTGAGTATTTTTATTATGGCTACATAAATACAACGCTAATGGTCTTGGTCTCGCATTAACATAATTAATCGCGGCTTCAATGTTTTTATAGCTCACAATCGGCAATAGTGGACCGAAGATTTCTTCTTCCATTAGTAACATCTTATCACTGACATTATTCACTAGGGTTAAGGGTATTTTACCTGACGCCAAACATTGCTCGACGGTATCGTTGCTTAAAGGGGTGATCACTGCGCCTTTAGTTTCAGCATCTGCTAACCAGGTGGTTAATCGTTGCAACTGTGCTTCGTTAATGATGCTGCCATAATCATTGTTATTGGCAACACTAGGATACATTTTAGTAAATTGCTTACTTAACGATTGCTTTAATTCGTCCAAGCGCTTTTCTGGACAAAGAATATAATCTGGTGCGACGCAGGTTTGTCCGGCGTTTAAGGTTTTGGCTAAAATAAAACGAGCAACCGCATCATCCATGCCAATGCTATCATCAATAATCGTGGGCGATTTCCCGCCCAGCTCTAAGGTGACGGGGGTCAAATTTTTTGCTGCCGCTGCCATCACTATTTTGCCAACCCGTGTTGAGCCGGTAAATAAGAGATGATCAAAGCCTTGCGCAGAAAAGTGTGCCGCGACCTCTGGTCCGCCAGTAATAATCGCGACTTTATCTGCAGGAAAGACACTAGCAATGATTTGTTTAATAATCTCATTGCTCGCAGGGGTAAACTCAGACATTTTAATCATCGCTCTATTACCCGCCGCCAAGGCCGTCGTTAACGGCCCTAATGACAAAAACAACGGGTAATTCCATGGCGTAATAATGCCGATAACCCCTAATGGTTGATACATCACAAAAGCTTTCGCCGGTTGAAATAAAAGACCAACATGACGTTTAGCCGGTTTCATCCATTTTTTAATGTGCTTTATCGCGTAGTTAATGCCCATAATTGTCGGCATTAAATCGCCCATTTTACTGTCATCAACACTCCGACAGCCAAAATCTTGAGACAATGCCGCCACTAAAGCATCTTGTTGCGTCAATAACGCCTGTTTCAATTTTTGTAGATCAGCGATGCGTTCATTAGCCGCCAAATAAGGATGTTGAGCAAACGCTTGCTGTTGCAACGATAACGTTTCATTAATAGCCGTTATTTGTTGCTGATCTTCTGCTGCAGTATAGTGATTATTCGCCATCGTGAACGACCTTATTTTTATTGTTATTTTGAAACGCTAGCTTTTAAACGTGAGCTAACGTTATTATGTTTATCATCGAGTTAAACATTACCGCCACGCGCTGATCCGATGAGTTATATAAACATACTAATGTATAAATGGCGACAATTTTCTTAACGTGAACCGGCCAAAAGAAGACCTTAATGAACATTGAAAAGATAATGACAACAACCTTAATCACTCTGTCAATGGATGCGCCATTAAGCAAAGCCAAAGCGATTTTTGAGCAACATAGCATTCATCATCTGTTAATCATTGATGACGACGACACCCTAGCAGGTATAGTTACCGACCGAGACTTATACAAACACTTAAGTCCAACGGTGGGTACTAATCAAGAAAGTCATCGTGACACGGCATTGTTACAAAAGAAATTGCATCAGATCATGGCAAGAGAGTTAACCACAGCAACAGCGGTTTTACCACTCACCAAAGCGGTACTATTATTTGATAAGAACCATCTATCATGTTTACCGGTAGTGGATGCTGGGAATAAACCGATAGGGATTATTACTTGGCGAGATATACTCAAGGTACTAGCGCTACGCTATAAAAAAACGCTAGCCAAATAATGATATTAGCGGCTAGCATTTGGTCCGTTTGTCATTAACTTTTATTGGATTTGGTTAACTAATCATCGGTTTTATCAAAACCATCTAAGGTAACACCAGCTAAGCCACCGGTACCGCCTTGGTCATTACTGCGCAGTTTTATCATCAAACGTAAATCATTTGGTGAATCAGCATGATGCAGAGCATCGGCATAGGTAATTAAGGCCTGTTGATACAAATCAAATAACGCCTGATCAAACGTTTTCATACCCAATTCGTTAGATTTTTGCATCACCTCTTTAATACTACCAACGTCGCCTTTTTTGATCAGCTCAGCAACCAATGGGGAGTTCAACAAAATTTCAATGGCGGCAACACGACTATGGCCATCTTTAGTTGGTACCAACTGCTGGGCAATAATACCGCGTAAATTTAACGCTAAATCAAACAACAATTTACCGTGCTGATCTGCCGGTACTAAATGCATAATACGATCAATCGCTTGGTTGGCGTTATTGGCATGTAAGGTCGCAATACATAAATGACCGGTTTCGGCAAAACTTAACGCATGTTCCATCGTCTCTTGGTTACGAATTTCACCAATTAAAATAACATCGGGCGCCTGACGTAAAGAGCTTTTCAAGGCGGCATCAAATGACTCGGTATCTAAACCAACCTCTCGCTGGGTGACCATACTCTTCGCATGTTCATGGACAAATTCAACCGGGTCTTCAATGGTTAAAATATGACCTCGAGAGTTACGATTTCGATAACCTATCAGTGAGGCCATTGAAGTTGACTTACCGGTACCGGTACCACCAACAAATAACACTAAACCACGCTTTGACATCACCACGTCTTTAAGTACCGAGGGTAACCCCAGCTCATCAGCATCAGGGATTTCGGTAACAATGCGACGAACAACCATACCCGCCATATCTCGCTGCCAAAAAGCAGAAATACGAAAACGACCAATATGTTCAATTGAAATAGCGAAATTACATTCTTTTTCTTCATCAAACTGACGGACCTGCTTTTCCGTCATCGCATTGCGCACTAAACCTAACGATTCTTGTGCGGTTAAGACATGTTCGATAATAGGCTGTAATTCACCATTAATTTTCGCACTGACCGGTAATTTGGCCGTCACAAACATATCTGATGCGTCTGCTTTGACCATTTTTTCTAATAACTGATGAAAGTTCATTCGCTTTCCTTTTATCAATAAATCAATTAATAACTGTTAAATTGGTTTTTATCTACCGCTTTTTCCATCGCCGCTTGCTTAGTGATCATGCCGCGGTTCACTAAGCCTTGTAAACATTGATCCATGGTTTGCATACCGTGCGACATCCCTGTTTGGATGGCACTATACATTTGCGCAATTTTATCTTCGCGAATTAAATTACGAATAGCCGGGGTTCCGATCATAATTTCGTGGGACGCAACACGACCGCCGCCGACTTTCTTGATTAAGGTTTGTGAAATTACTGCTCGTAAAGATTCAGATAGCATTGAACGCACCATCGATTTTTCTTCCCCTGGAAAGACATCAATAATACGGTCAATGGTTTTGGGTGCCGAGGTGGTATGTAAAGTACCAAAGACTAAATGGCCGGTTTCAGCTGCGGTCATCGCTAAGCGAATGGTTTCTAAATCACGCATTTCACCAACAAGAATCACATCAGGATCTTCACGTAATGCCGAGCGTAATGCCGCTTCAAAACTTAAGGTATCGCGATGAACTTCACGTTGGTTAATTAAACAGGATTTATTTTCATGCACAAATTCAATCGGGTCTTCAATGGTCAAAATATGATCGTGTTTATTATTGTTGATGTAATCGACCATCGCCGCCAGCGTCGTTGATTTACCCGAGCCGGTTGGGCCAGTTACTAGCACTAAACCGCGCGGCGTATCTGAGATATCTCGAAATATATCAGGGCAACCTAAATCATCTAGCGACAATATTTTACTTGGAATAGTACGAAATACCGCAGCAGGGCCACGGTTTTGATTAAAAGCATTGACCCTGAAACGCGCTAAATTCGGCACTTCAAACGAGAAATCTACCTCTAAGTTTTCTTCATATTCTTTGCGCTGGCGATCATTCATAATATCGTAAACTAGTGCATTAACATCTTTAGCATCGAATGCTGGGATGTTTAATTTACGCACATCACCATCGACGCGAATTGACGGTGGGGTCCCTGTTGATAAATGCAAATCTGATGCATCATGTTGCACACTAAATGCAAGTAGTTCAGTAATATCCATAAAAAACCTCGGTGTTATCTGTTAAAATAATGACTTAACCTTACTTAGCTAAAATTCTATGTGTAAGATTCAAAAAAACATTGAAAAAATTAATGGGCAAATTAGTCAAGCTTGTCTAGATAATGATAGGCAAAATAGCGTAACTTTGCTTGCCGTGAGTAAAACTAAACCCGCTACTGCCATTGAACAAGCTCACCTTGCCGGTCAGAAAAACTTTGGTGAAAACTACTGCCAAGAAGCACTTGAAAAAATAGCTGAACTTGCTCATTTACCCGATATTTGCTGGCATTTTATTGGTCCGATTCAATCGAATAAAACCAAACAAATTGCAGAAAATTTTTCGTGGGTTCACAGTGTTGACCGCGCAAAAGTTGCCCAACGATTAAATAATCACCTGAGTGAGCAATTAACACAAGCCAACCCACAACATAAATGTCAAGATACAGCGCTAAACATTTGTTTACAAGTGAATATTAGCGAAGAAGCGTCAAAAGCAGGAGTGTTAGTAAGTGAGGTATTTTCACTCGCCAACGTGGTCGATAATTGTGATAATCTCACCCTAAGGGGATTAATGGCCATTCCGGCCAAAAATGCTGATAATGAGTGTTATCAAATAATGCAGCACTTGTTTACCCAGTTACAATCCCAATATCCGTCGGTAGATACACTTTCCATGGGCATGTCTAGCGATCTTGATATTGCCATCGCTAATGGGGCGACTATGGTGCGAATTGGTACCGCTATCTTTGGACAAAGAGCCGCTAAGCCATCATAACCTGAGCTTATCGTCAGTTAACTTAATAAAATTAGGAATAGCGTAAGCTAAGCTACGCTTAAAAAACTCATGAAAAAAATTGCATTTATCGGTGCCGGTAATATGGCACGCGCTATTATTATAGGTTTAGTAAAATCAGATGTTGCCGCGAGTGATATTATGGTCGCGAATCCGTCTCCTGAAAAAAGAGTAAAGTTAGCTCAAGAATTTGGTGTTCAACAAACACAAAGCAATAGTGAAGCCGCTGAATTTGCAGATATCATTGTCTTAAGCGTTAAACCTCATTTTATCTGTGATGTCTGCCAACAGTTAGCGACGCATATTGATATGACTAATAAACTTTTTGTTTCGGTTGCGGCCGGTACTACCGTTGAGCAAATTCAACAAGCCCTTAACACCCCTGCGCCTGTAGTGAGAGTGATGCCGAACACGCCATCACAATTAGGCCTAGGGATGAGTGGTTTATACGCTTCTGCCCAAGTCACTGAACTGCAAAAAGCAGCCAGCGATAACTTAATGTCGGCCGTGGGTAAAGTGATTTGGCTGGCAACTGAAGATAAAATTAACGATATTATTGCCGTTGCTGGCTCTGCTCCTGCTTACTTTTTCCTTTTTATGGAAGCGATGGAAAAACAAGCGAAAGTGCTAGGGTTTAACGAGCAAGAAAGTAGAATGTTAGTGGCACAAACAGCGTTAGGGGCTGCACAAATGGTCGCGCAAAATGATGTTTCAATTAGCACTTTACGAGAAAATGTTACTTCAAAAGGCGGCACTACGTTTGCTGCCCTAGAACAATTTAGAAGCGATGGTATTGATGCAATGGTCACTAATGCCATGAATGCGGCAATAGCTCGTGCCGAAGCAATGGCTAAAGAAGGTTAATACTGATGGAAGCGATTATTTATTTATTACGATTTGTTTTTGATGCACTGTTAATGATTTTAATCATGAGAGTATGGTTACAATGGGTTAAGGCTGATTTTTACAATCCGCTATGTCAGTTTATTGTTAAGGTAAGCAATCCTTTAGTGGTACCTTTGCGCCGCATTATCCCCGGTTTAGCCGGCATGGATTTAGCCACCATTGTGGTCGCCTATGCGGTCGCCACCTTAAAATTTGTCACCTTGGCAGCCTTATCAGGTGAATCTCTTGGCGCCCTCGCCTTTTATATCGGCTTATTAGTCTTATTAAAGCAAGCGGGGTTTATGCTGTTTGTTATTATGATCATCATGGCCATTATGAGCTGGGTAGTACAAGGTTATAATCCAACTCTAGCTATTTTTCATCAATTAACGACACCATTTTTAGATCCTATCAGACGCTTTATGCCAAATTTAGGTGGCTTAGATTTATCAATGATCGTGGCCTTTTTAATCATGAATGTGGTTAATATTTTATTGTCTAGTTCTTTACCTTATTGGGCGGCGTTATAAGCGACCATAATTTAAGGGGAACCTAAGTGATAAAAGCGCACATTTATGTCTTAGGTTCAGAATCAGACTATATCCATACTCAATAATACACAGTAAAACTGTGCTGGGAGCGCAAAATGAAAACATCTTTTTTAAACATATTACTAATGCTTAGTTTGAGCTTTGCTCTTGTTAATACCGCTAACGCTGAAAACATGAAAAAACTGGGCTCGCTAAACGTTCATTATATGGCGATAGGATCAACATTTTTCACCCCAGAAATAGCGAAAGCGTATGGTATTACGCGTAGCCGTTATAATGGTTTAGTGAACATTTCGGTACTTGATAACACTAAAGCAGGTACGCCCGCTAAAACGGTTGCTATTAGTGGTCAAGCCAAAAATAATTTAGGCCAATTTAAAGATCTCGAATTTACTGAAGTAAAAGAAGGCAGCGCCATTTATTATCTAGCACAAGTTAGCTATAACCATGAAGAAACCCTGCACTTCACCTTAACCATTAACGATGGTAAAACCGAGCAAACCTTAAAGTTTTCGCAAAAATTTTATGTTGATTAACATTATATTAATCGACTATTAATACTCAGCGCTTTACCGCTAATTACCGCTAATTACCGCTAATTTAAGCGTTAATTTAAGCGCTGAGTATTACGCAAGTTACTGCTATTTTATCAATGAACGCCCAACAAATCCTCAAGTATAGTGTCGTGAAAAACAAGCTAACAGTTGTGCTTATAACTTGCTTACACTAGTGCTGTCCGTCTTTTTCCCGTATCATTAACCGCATTATTCCATCACCGTTTACAGCCCATTCATGTCCAAAATAGTTTTAGCTACCGGTAATAAAGGTAAAGTAAAAGAGCTCAGTGATTTACTCGCTCAACATCAGCTAGAAATAGTGCCTCAAAGTGATTTTAACGTACCTGATGCCGATGAAACCGGTACGACCTTTGTCGAAAACGCAATCATTAAAGCCAGGCATGCGGCAAAAATTACTGGCTTGCCGGCCATCGCTGATGATTCAGGTTTGGAAGTAGACGCACTCAACGGTGCCCCGGGTGTTTATTCTGCGCGTTATGCCAGTGATATCGTCACTGATCCAAGTGATGATGATAATACCGACAAGCTACTGAGCGCTTTGGTAGATGTTGCCGATGAAAACCGTACTGCGCGTTTTCATTGTGTACTGGTGTATATGAAGCATGAACATGATCCTACACCAATAATTTGTCATGGTGTTTGGCAAGGTACTATCAGTAGAGCAAAACAAGGGGAGCAAGGCTTTGGCTATGACCCCGTATTTTGGCAGCAAGACTTACAAATGTCTTCGGCGCAACTGCCTAGAGAGCTCAAAAACAAATTAAGTCACCGTGGCCAAGCATTAGTTCAACTTGTTAGCCAGCTGACTGCTAAGAACTAAACTCTAAGAGTTAACCGCTAATAGTTAATAGTTACCAACACCTAATTTCAAAGAAAGAACAAGGCTCAAAAGTGAACACTAGCTTACCTGCACCACCGCTATCATTATATATCCATATACCTTGGTGCGTAGAAAAATGTCCCTATTGCGACTTTAATTCTCATACCGTTAAGTCGCCATTGCCTGAGCAAGATTATATACAAGCACTCATTACTGATTTAGATGCGGATATTGCCCGCTTTAACTTACAAAACCGAGCTCTACATTCCATTTTTATTGGTGGCGGCACGCCAAGTTTATTTTCAGCAGAAGCAATTGCAAGCATCCTTAACCAAGTTAAGTCTCGATTTAGTCATTCCACTAGCGCTGATATCGAGATAACTTTAGAAGCAAACCCTGGTACGGTAGAAGCCGATAAATTTATCGGTTTCGTCCAAGCGGGTGTGAATCGTTTATCAATTGGCGTGCAATCATTTGAGTCTGATAAACTGATAAAGTTAGGTCGCATCCATAATGTTAGCCAAGCGCAACAAGCTGCCAAGCTAGCTACTGAGGCAAAACAGGCCGGGCTAAAATCATTTAATCTTGATTTAATGCATGGTTTACCCAATCAAAGTATCGACAATGCACTTGATGACTTAAAAACGGCAATTAGCCTCAAGCCTGATCATCTGTCTTGGTACCAATTAACCATAGAGCCAAATACCGCCTTTCATTCAAAACCGCCCAAGTTACCCCAAGATGACGTACTGTGGGACATTCAAGATCAAGGCTTTAGATTATTAGCCGAAGCAGGCTATCAACAATATGAAATTTCAGCCTTTAGCCAAACTAACAAGCAATGTCAGCATAATCTGAATTATTGGCAGTTTGGTGATTATTTAGGTATTGGCTGTGGCGCTCATGGAAAAATTACCGATACCGCAACGGGTAAAATTCATCGTACAGTTAAGATAAAACATCCTAAAGGTTACCTAGAGAAAAACCGTGCTGCGCTCGATCAACTCAATACCGTTGCTCAGCAAGAGTTACCCTTCGAGTTTATGATGAATCAATTGCGACTATTTCGTTCATTTACCATTAGCGATTATCAGCAACGTACTGGCTTAGCTGCTGATACTATTACAGCAACTTTAGCACGTGCTGAGCAAAAGCAATTGATGCTTTCAAGTAATGGCCGTTGGCAGGTTACTACCCTAGGTCATCGCTATTTAAATGATTTACTGGAGCTATTTCTTTAATGACTGCTGATAAAACGCCTGCTGAAATTAACTCGAATGACAAAGACAATGAGTTAAACGACGCATTCTTTATGCAGCGTGCATTTGAGCTTGCGAAAATAGCTGAGCAGCATGATGAAATCCCCGTTGGTGCGGTCGTGGTTTATCAAGGAAAAATTATTGGTGAAGGCTTTAACCAATCGATTATGTTGAATGATCCTTCTGCCCATGCTGAAATGCTGGCTGTTCGACAAGCTGGCAAACGGCTTGATAATTATCGATTACTTGATTGTACTCTCTACGTAACGCTTGAGCCGTGTCCAATGTGCGCGGGGTTATTAGTACACAGCAGAGTAAAGCGATTGATTTACGCTAGCCCTGACTTAAAAACCGGCGCGGCAGGCAGTGCCTTTAACTTAGTGGCAACTAGTCAACTTAATCATCAGCTGGAAGTAGAGCAAGGTTTGATGTCGGTGGAATGCAGCGAGTTATTATCCGGATTTTTTAAACGACGCCGCCGTGAAAAAAAAGCCCTCAAAAAAGCGGTTAAAAAGCTCGCGGGAAATACCGATAAAAATTCATAGCTAAGAGCTGTTGAATAAGTTCACTCTAACTAAGGTTTTATATATTTGAAGTCGCATGGCTAAATACCATACTTGGTGTATTGTGTAGTGCTAAGTAATGTGTTTTTTCTTAGTGCACGGTTTCTTAGTGGCTGGTTTCTTAG
>Ga0105356_10006543_pt1 | contig 10859 bp, 6 predicted proteins | sample GOMGulsemesocosm_3_FD_83502 | JGI IMG/M metagenome (GOLD analysis project Ga0105356, IMG submission 83502) | Methane-oxidizing microbial communities from mesocosms in the Gulf of Mexico - GOM9D Gulf of Mexico | ecosystem: Environmental > Aquatic > Marine > Cold seeps | place: Gulf of Mexico...
GCAATTTTTATCTAAATAATTAATTATAAAAAGGAAGATTATGAACCCGAATGAAGACAGAAAAATTAGAGAGAAATTAGAACAAAAAACATGGAATCAGATAAAAACAAACGATTCTTGGGCAATATTTAAAATCATGTCCGAATTTGTTGAAGGATATGAAAAACTAAGTAAAATAGGCCCTTGTGTATCTATTTTCGGATCTGCAAGAACAAAACCTGAAGACAAATACTATAAATTATCAGAAGAAGTTGCTTTTAAATTAACACAGAATGGTTACGGTGTAATTACGGGTGGTGGACCTGGGATTATGGAGGCTGGTAATAAAGGAGCGCATAGAGGAAAAGGAACCTCAGTAGGTTTGAATATCGAATTGCCATTTGAACAACATTACAATCCTTGGATTGACAGCGATAAAAACCTAGAGTTTGATTATTTCTTTGTTCGAAAAGTAATGTTTGTAAAATACTCTCAAGGGTTTATTGTAATGCCTGGAGGATTTGGAACTATGGATGAGTTATTTGAAGCAATCACCTTAATTCAGACAAAAAAAATTGGACGCTTCCCTATCATTTTGGTTGGTAAAGATTTTTGGGGAGGATTACTAGACTGGATTAAAAACACCTTAATTGCTGAAGGAAACATTAGTGAAGAAGATTTAAATTTATTTAGAGTTGTTGATACTGCTGATGAAGCAATTGATCATCTAAATAGATTCTACTCTAAATACAGCTTAAAACCAAACTTTTAAATAAAAGTTCTCCTGCTATTTTTAAAATATAATTAAGAATAGCAGGTTATTATTTTATAAAACACCGGTATTGAGACACACACTATACACCATTGTTCTTTTATTTTTTTGTTCGTTTGTGACTTATGCGCAAACCAACTCAATAAAAATTGACGCGGCTATAGACCAACAAACGGATGTAATAAAAGTCCAACAAGAAATTATATTCTACAACAAAACCCAAAAGCCACTAAATGAAATTTACCTCCATAATTGGCCTAATGGGTTTAAGGATAGAAAAACACCTCTATCCAAAAGACTCATAGAAGACTATAAGAAGTCGCTGTATTTTGCCAAAGAAAAAGAACGAGGGTTTACCAAAATTTTAAACCTAACAGCCAATCACAAAGCCATCAACTTCTCTACCAAAGAAGAACAGCAAGATATTATTGAGCTTCATTTAAACAATAGCCTCAAGCCCAATGATTCAATTATTATCAAGGCTACTTACACTGTAAAAATTCCTGACGCAAAATTTACAGGCTATGGCAAAACAGCTACAGGATATCATTTGCGTTATTGGTACTTAGCTCCAGCTGTTTATCATAAAAACTGGCAACTGATGAGTAATTTAAACATTGATGATTTATACATTGATGCCACAAATTACAGCATAGCTTTTAAAATTCCCGAAAATTATGTTATTAGCTCTAACCTGTCATTCAATAAAAGCATCCATCGCTTTCTTGGAAAAAATAGAACAGACATTCTCATAAATATAGACAAGAATAACCGCTTTACGAGCTACAAAACGAAAAAACTTGATGTTATTACCGACATTCCATTTAAAGAATTAAACAAGACACTCGCTACAAGCATTTTAAACAGAGAACTTGATTTTATAGAAGGGTTCTTAGGCAAATATCCTCATCAAGAAATTTTTCTGGACGAAATCACTCAAAAGAAAAACCCAATCTACGGACTCAATCAATTGCCTAGATTTCTAAACACTTTTTCTGATGTCTTTGATAGAGATCTCACCTTATTTAAAGCACTCACAAAAAAATATATTGACAACACATTGCTACTAAACAGAAGGTCTGATTACTGGCTAATTGACGGAATTCAAGCCTACTTATTAATGGAGTATGTAAAAAAATACTATCCAGAAGTTAAACTTTTAGGCGCTGTTTCAAACACGTGGTTCTTAAAGAAATTTAACATCTCAAACCTAAGCTTCAACGATAAATACCCTTTTGTATATCAATTTATCACACGTAAATTCCTTGACCAATCATTAACAACACCATTAGATTCTCTGTCAAATTTTAACAGAAAAATCGGAAATAAATACAAGGCAGGATTGGGACTTCAATATTTAAACGGCTTTATTGGTGACAGCATTGTAAAATCAGCAATAAAAGAGTTTTACTTTGCCAATGCTTTAAAACTAAGCACCAGTGCTGATTTTCAAAAAATCATCTCATCCAAAACAACTAAAGATTTACGTTGGTTTTTTGGAGACTATATTCACACTAATAAAAAAATTGACTACACAATCAAAGAAGTACATATTGAAAAAGACTCCTTAAAAATAGTAATTAAAAACAAAAGAAATATCACAGCCCCAGTTGCATTATATGGCGTTAAAAATAAAGAGATCAAGTTTAAAACTTGGATTAATGGAATCGATTCCACTAAAACGGTAACCATAGCAAAGGGAGACTTTGACAAAGTCTCTTTAAACTACGAACAAACCTACCCAGAATACAACTCGCTAGACAACTGGAAAAAAACCAATAAAAGCCTTATTAATAAACCGCTACAACTAAAACTTGTAAAGGATTTATCTGACCCCTACTACAACCAACTGTTTTACCAGCCCGTAATAGATTACAACTATTACGATGGCCTAAGCCTAGGCTTAAAACTACACAACAAACCGATCATTAAAAGAAATTTGAGTTTCAAAATCATCCCTAAATACGCCACAAAAAGCAACACACTCACAGGCTCTACCTCCATAATGTACAGTCATTTTTTCGAAAAATCTAAATTACACAACATCACCTATGGCCTTGCTGCGAGCAATTATCATTATGCCCCTGAACTTTCTTATAGTGTGTTTGTACCTTATGTTTCCTTTCTTTTTAAAAGAAAAAGCTTACGCGATGTAGGCGGAAAATATTTCATGGCCAAATTGGTAAATATCAACAAAGAATCTGCCCCAAACACCATGAGCAGAGAGCAAGATAAATACGCCATTTTAAATTTAAAATTCGCGTATGCCAAACCCAATGTAATCAAAGGTACTTCCTATAAATTAAATGCAGATTTTGCGGCTAACTTTGCAAAGATATCAACCGACATCCGATTTAGATCTTTAACCTCTAACAATAGACAATTAGACTTTCGTTTTTTTGGTGGTGTCTTTTTAAATAACAATACAACTGGCAACTATTTTAGCTTCGGGCTAGACCGACCTTCAGACTACCTATTTGAACAAAACTATTTTGGTCGGTCTGAAAGCTCTGGAATATTTAGTCAACAATTTGTTATTAATGACGGAGGGTTTAAATCTGTTTTACCCACGAGGTTCGCAAATCAATTTATGTTCTCTTTCAACTCAAGTGTTGGACTATGGAAATGGGTTGAATACTACAATGACGTTGCATTTCTTAAAAACAAGGGAAAGAGTATTTATTTTGCATACGAAAACGGGATTAGATTTAACTTTATACACAACATCTTGGAAGTATATTTCCCGATGTATTCAAACTTAGGCTGGGAAGTAAATCAAGAAACCTATGCCAGTAAAATTAGGTTTGTACTTACCATGAAACCAACAGCCATATATAACTTTTTCAGAAGAGGTTTCTTATAAAAAAAAGAAGACGCACTTATAAAGAATGACTGCCTAAAAGGCGGTCTTTTTTTTGTCAAAAATTGAAACGTTCTTCTTTTTTAGTTATTGAAACAGACAATCTTTAACAAAAAGGAGATACTTTAAATTATCAATAATTTAAACTTATTAATTCACTAATTTATTACGATATTCTCAATGAAATAATAAATTTTTAAATTTCAATCAAAAAACCTACCTTTGCAAAAGACAAAAAAATCATTACATATGACCCAAGATACAGCTACTACTAGTTCAAAAAAATTATCATTTATAGATTTTCGTAACGAAGTTTTAAATGATTATAGGATTGCACGGATTAGTAGAGAATGTAGTTTATTGGGACGTAGAGAAGTACTTACCGGAAAAGCTAAATTCGGAATCTTCGGTGATGGTAAGGAAGTTCCGCAATTAGCCATGGCCAAAGCGTTCCAAAAAGGAGACTTTAGATCTGGTTATTACAGAGATCAAACTTTTATGATGGCGATTGGCGAATTAACTGCCCAACAGTTTTTTGCGGGTTTATATGCCCATCCTAGTTTAGAAGCTGATCCAATGTCTGCAGGTCGTCAAATGGGAGGTCATTTCGCAACCCACAGTTTAGATGAAAATGGAGATTGGAAAAACCTAACACAACAATACAATTCTAGTGCCGACATCTCTCCTACTGCAGGACAGATGCCTAGATTATTAGGATTGGCGCAAGCCTCAAAAGTATACAGAACAGTAAAAGAACTCGAAAACAACACTAATTTCTCTGTGAAAGGGAATGAAGTTGCTTGGGGAACAATTGGAAACGCAAGTACTAGTGAAGGCTTATTTTTTGAAACAATTAATGCCGCAGGGGTACTACAAGTGCCCATGGTTATGAATGTTTGGGATGACGAATACGGAATCTCTGTGCATGCAAAATACCAAACAACTAAAGAAAGTATTTCTGAAATCTTAAAAGGATTTCAGCGAGATGAAAAAAACAATGGTTACGAAATTATTGTCGTGAATGGTTGGGACTATGTTCAACTGATTGACGTATACAATAGAGCCTCAAAAATAGCTAGAGAAGAACACGTCCCTGTATTAATTCACGTAAAAGAATTAACGCAACCACAAGGACACTCAACTTCTGGTTCTCACGAACGGTATAAAAATGCCGAACGTTTGCAATGGGAAAGGGATTTTGATTGTCTTGCTAAAATGAGGTCTTGGATTTTAGATTTTGAATTAGAAGATGAAAGTGGAGAATCGCTGAAATTTGTAGCTTCTGAAGCGGAGTTAATTGCCATTGAAAAAGAATCAAAAAAACACGTTAGCCTTGCCAAAAGAAATGCATGGAGCTCGTATTTAAACGAAATAAAGACAGAACTAGCACCTGCAATTACACACTTAACTAATTTAGCAAACAAAAGCGCCAACAGCTCATTTATCACAAAACTAAAAAATGATTTAGAAGCCATTTCAGAACCTATTAGAAAAGACATTCTAATCGCATGTAGAAAAGCTTTGCGCTATGTAAAAGATGAAAATTTTGCAGAAAAAACAACCTTACAAAAATTCATCAAACAACAAATAAATTCTGGTTACAACCTTTTCTCAACCCATTTAACAAGCGACACAGCAGTAGCACCAACAAACATTAATGCGGTAGCTCCAACATACAGTTCTGAAAAGAACTTAGTTGATGCCAGAGTGGTGATGAGAGACAATTTTGATGTACTGCTAAAGAAATACCCAGAAGTATTAATTTTCGGAGAAGATGCTGGTTTTATTGGTGATGTAAACCAAGGTTTAGAAGGATTGCAAGAAAAATTTGGAGAAACAAGAGTTTCTGATACAGGAATTAGAGAAGCAACCATTTTAGGCCAAGGAATTGGAATGGCAATGAGAGGCCTAAGACCAATTGCAGAAATTCAATATTTAGACTATTTATTGTATGCATTGCAGATAATGAGTGATGACTTAGCAACACTTAGATACAGAACTGTAGGCAAGCAAAAAGCACCATTAATTATTAGAACCCGTGGTCATAGACTGGAAGGTATTTGGCATTCTGGCTCTCCCATGGGAGGAATCATAAATAACTTAAGAGGAATACATGTATTGGTTCCTAGAAATATGACAAAAGCTGCTGGATTCTATAACACACTTTTAGAAGGTGATGACCCAGCTTTGGTTATTGAATGTTTAAACGGGTACCGCTTAAAAGAAGAGTTGCCAACAAATTTAGGAGCATTTAAAACTCCAATTGGAGAAGTAGAAACTATTAAAGAGGGTACTGACATTACGGTTGTTTCTTATGGGTCTACCTTAAGAATTGTTGAAGAAGCAGCAATAGACTTGTTACAAGTGGGTATCAATATAGAAATTGTTGACGCACAAAGTTTATTGCCTTTTGATTTGAATCATGATACCGTAAAAAGTGTCGCGAAAACTAATCGCTTATTAATTGTAGACGAAGATGTTCCTGGTGGAGCTTCGGCTTACTTATTACAGGAAATCTTAGAAAACCAAAATGGCTACCAACATCTCGATAGCAAACCATACACATTAACAGCAAAACCGCACAGGCCTGCATATGGAACAGACGGGGATTACTTCTCTAAACCATCAGTAGAAGATGTTTTTGAAGCTGCTTATCAAATTATGAACGAAGCAGCACCTACAAATTTCAAAAGCTTGTACTAAGAGCTCTTCAATAAATCATTCCCTATTGCGCATTCTAAACACCGTTTATTTGCGCAATAGTTGTTTTTAAGCTCCAGCAATGCTTGAGAGTCAAAGGCATTTTGTGCTCTAATTTTCAATTCTGAAAACTTCGATACAATCGCATTTCTCTCTGCTTTTATATTTTTCAAAAAACTTAAAAACTCTTCATCCACATTGGTATTTAAACTTTTCAAATAACTAAACTTCAACGGGATAATTGTATTAATCAGCAGCAAATCCACAAAACGTTTTGTGATTTTTTTAATTTTCTTTGGAGACACTTTATAAAATGTATAATGTGTCTGCCAAAATTGATTTAAAGACACATTAAATAACGGGTAGCATTCCTCTATGCTACGGATGTTCATCAATTTTGAAAACAAACTTTGATGCTGATGATACACACCTACAACCTGGGCAATTCTAATTGTTGGAAAATTATTCGGTCGCATTTTAAAAAATTGAAACTGTGCATTACTCATGGGCAACAATTTAAATTTATGCTGCAAATAAGCATACTCCTTTTGAAGCTTTTTATGATATGCCTCCTCTACATCATCCTCCAAAAATCCCGCCTGTCCAAACAACAACGCATTCAATTTCAAAACATCATTTTGCACTTTTCGTATGATCGAAAAATCAATCGAATTTGCAAGGTTCAAAAAAGCCTCCCCATTTATATTCAATCCAAAGTTCTTTAGCAACAGGGTGAAAAGCACTGCCTCATAGTTATTATTAGACCTTAGAAGCAAGGAATTAATTACCTGAGACTTCGCCTCTAACCTGTCAAAATACATTCGAACTTTCCAATTTTCTAACACAAAAGAATCCACAGTAGCAATCTGTTTTTCGCAAGGAATCCACCGTAGATCTTCAGAAAACAACCGATGATAGCTCCCCAATACATTTGTCTGAATAAAATTAGAAATTTCAAGGGTTGGTATTGGCTTATTCGATTTGTCAAAAACTTCGACATCATCAACCCAAACCACATGCAACACCACAGTATCATAGTTCACATCACTTTCATGTTGATGTAAATACCAATCTGATGACCGCACATGAATCTCTACATTCCCGGCCCAAACCAAGTTCTCTATTTCAATTTTTGCATTTAAAAAATCAGGCCCTGAATTTTGGTTATGCAATCCTACAGATTGGATGATTACATTTTTTGCAGCTGTAGTAACTAGGTCTCTTTTTGAAAACATTTGATGTTTCCATATATAATGAAGAAAATCTTCTTTCATGTGTCACTTTTTTTTAATTGATCACATGCAGCTTCCATTTAGCCATATCCAAAATTTATAGAGCACTCAAAATGGAAATTTCATAGCAATACGTTTCTTTTTCGCTATTCAATTTATAAAAAATATAATTACCAAAGAAAAAATCTATAGATATATTACCATTTACAATCAAACATAAAGCATGACAACATCAAATTATAGTACTTTTGCTACCTAAAAGAAAAGTAAATGAATATTATTGAAAGCTTAGAGTGGCGTTATGCAGCAAAAAAGTTTGATGACAAAAAAACACTGACTAAAGAACAAATACTGACCTTAAAAAAAGCGTTTAATTTAACCGCAACTTCTTACGGCTTACAACCCGTAAAAATGGTCGTTCTTAAAAACAAGAACATCCAGCAAGAATTAGTAGCACATTCTTGGAACCAGCAGCAAGTTGCACAAGCATCTCATGTACTTGTAATTTGCACACAAGACAACATCTCTGAAGATGATATTGAAAAATATTTTGACTTGGTGAAATACACAAGAAACACCCCTGATGAAATACTAAATCCATTTAAAGATTACTTAAAAACAGACATTTCTAAGAAATCCAAAAACCAACTTGCTCTTTGGATGAAGAATCAAGCATATATTGCGCTTGGTAATTTACTAACCGTTGCAGCAATTGAGAAAATTGATGCGTGCCCAATGGAAGGATTTAATCCTGAAAAATATGATGAGATTTTAGCATTAAAAAAGCACAACTTAAAATCTGCATTGGTTTTACCTGTTGGTTTTAGAGCAGAAGATGACTATATGAAAGACTTAAAAAAAGTACGAAAAGATATTACGGATGTAGTTATTGAAATAAACTAAATACCTACAAATATTTGTATATTTGAGGACTAAAATAAGCCTAAACACATCAGAATGAATTCAGAAATAAGAAACCAAGAACCAACAGCTGTATGGAATAACTTTGCCGATTTAAACGCGGTTCCTCGCCCCTCAAAAAAAGAGGAAAGCGTAATCGCTTTTATGGTTGCTTTTGGCAAAAAACACCACTTAAAAACTCAGGTAGACCCTGTTGGCAATGTAATTATAAAAAAACCAGCAACTCTTGGAATGGAGCACAGAAAAACGGTGGTGATGCAGAGTCATTTAGACATGGTTCATCAAAAAAATTCTGACACTATTTTTGACTTTGACACCCAAGGAATTGAGATGTATGTAGATGGAGATTGGGTTTCTGCTAAAGGCACGACTTTAGGTGCTGACAACGGATTAGGTGTTGCTGCTATTATGAGCGTCTTAGAGTCTTCTACAATTCAACACCCAGCAATTGAAGCCTTATTTACTATTGATGAGGAAACTGGAATGACTGGAGCAATGGGACTAGAAGCAGGCTACTTAGACGGTGAAATCTTATTAAATTTAGACACCGAAGAAGATGATGAAATTGGAATGGGCTGTGCTGGTGGAATTGATGTAACTGCAAAAAGGGATTACATTGAAGAAAAAACTTCAGACAATGTTACTGCCTTCACAATCACCATAAATGGATTAAACGGAGGACATTCTGGAATGGACATTCACAAAGGACTAGGAAATGCTAACAAGCTCATGAATAGGGTTTTGTATGACGGAATGGAAAATTTCAACCTAAGAATTCATGAAATAAATGGAGGAAGCCTTCGCAACGCTATTCCGAGAGAAAGCAAGGCAACTATCGTTATAGACACCATTTCTACAGGACCTTTCTTTTTTGAAATCAACGAATTGATTGACGATATTAAAGCAGAATACAAAAGCGTAGAACCAAATTTAGCAATTACAATTACGAGTACTGAAACGCCAAATACAGTTATGGAATACGGCGCTCAAGAAGGGTTCATAAAATCCATTCACGCTGCATTAAATGGAGTTTACAGAATGAGTCCAGACATTGATGGCCTTGTAGAAACATCTAATAATATTGCTAAAATTGTTGTTAAAGACGGACAAATCTTAGTAAACTGCTTAACACGTTCTTCATCAGAAAGTAATAAAACAGACTTGGCAAATTCGCTTTGTGCTGCTTTTGAATTGTCTGGTTTTGATGTCGATTTCTCTGGTTCATACCCAGGATGGTTACCAAATATCGATTCAGAAATACTACGAGTACTCGATAAATTATATGAAGAATTACATGGAGAAAAAGCAAAAGTTGCAGCCTGTCATGCTGGCTTAGAATGTGGTATTCTAGGGCAAAATTACCCAGACATGGATATGGTTTCTTTTGGACCAACCATATTAGGTGCACATTCACCAGACGAAAGAGCAAGCATCTCTTCAACCCAAAAATTCTGGCATTTCCTAATAGAAATCCTCAAAAACATTCCAAATAAAGCCTAAAACAAAATAATAAAACCGTTGAAAACTCAACGGTTTTATTATTTGCTAAAATGTTTATTATCAGCAATAAAACAAACACAAACCACTAATCAATAGCTGATTACGTTTTTATTATTTTGTTAACATCTTTGATTTTAAATAACCGCAAATAATTGTATTTTTACTTTTTATAAATCAGATATATTTAATGGGTAAAATCATCGCAATTGCAAATCAAAAAGGTGGTGTAGGTAAAACTACCACAACGGTTAACTTAGCCGCATCTTTAGGAGTGTTAGAAAAAAAGGTACTATTGATTGATGCTGATCCTCAGGCAAATGCATCTTCTGGTTTAGGTATTGATGTAGATACTATTGAATTAGGTACGTATCAAGTTTTAGAACATACAGCTACTGCAAAAGCTGCAATTCAAAAAACAAACTCGCCAAATGTTGATATTATTCCAGCTCATATTGATTTAGTTGCAATTGAAATAGAACTTGTTGACAAAGAGCAAAGAGAATACATGTTGCAAAAATCATTAGAAGGTCTTACAGATGATTATGATTATATCCTCATTGACTGTGCTCCTTCTTTAGGATTAATTACACTTAACTCTTTAGTGGCAGCAAACGCTGTAATCATTCCAATTCAATGTGAATATTTCGCATTAGAAGGATTAGGGAAACTATTAAACACCATCAAAAGTGTTCAAAACATACACAATCCAAATTTAGACATTGAAGGATTATTATTAACTATGTTCGATTCTCGTTTACGCCTATCAAATCAAGTTGTAGAGGAAGTAAGAAAACATTTTAGTAGTATGGTCTTTGATACAATCATTAGAAGAAATACACGTTTAGGAGAAGCACCAAGTTATGGCGAAAGCATTATTGCATATGATGCAACAAGC
>Ga0105356_10006547_pt1 | contig 10857 bp, 5 predicted proteins | sample GOMGulsemesocosm_3_FD_83502 | JGI IMG/M metagenome (GOLD analysis project Ga0105356, IMG submission 83502) | Methane-oxidizing microbial communities from mesocosms in the Gulf of Mexico - GOM9D Gulf of Mexico | ecosystem: Environmental > Aquatic > Marine > Cold seeps | place: Gulf of Mexico...
ACCGAAAGATTAGAGTTGGAGAACAAGCTAACACACTTGGCAAATTTTGATCCTTTAACACAATTAGCAAACAGAGCTTATTTTCATGACAATGTATTACGAGCAATTTCTCGTTCTAAACGATTAAATAGTCAAATATTTTTATTGATGTTAGATTTAGACCATTTCAAACAAATTAATGATACGTTAGGTCACGATATCGGCGATGAACTTTTACAAGAAGTTGCGATTAGATTGAAATCTCTTCTAAGAGAGTCTGATTTGGCAGCACGGCTTGGCGGTGATGAATTTGCTATATTATTAGAAGACAGCAATGACGTAGCTGCAGAAGAAGTAGCATCAAAAATAATAAAGCTCATAGCGCAACCTTTTATTATCCAAGATAAAGAGATATTTGCAGAAACTAGTATTGGTATTTCTAATTGTGAAAATGGCAGTGCTGACAAATCATCATTACTGAAATGGGCTGATATAGCCCTTTATGAGGCTAAAGCAGCAGGAAGAAATAGATATCAATGTTTTGTTCAAGCGATGTCTGAACAAAGAGAGCAACATGCTTTTATCCAAAAACAGCTTAGGCACATTTTAGAAAATGACGCCTTATCAGTTAATTACCAACCACAATATTCAATGACAGAGCAACATGTCATTGGGTTTGAAGCCTTAGTACGTTGGCCTAAAGCTGGCTATGGTGAAAAACAAATATCACCTGCCATTTTTATTCCAATAGCTGAGCAATCATTTCTTATCCATGAAATTGGTGAAAATGTTTTAAAACAATCATGTGACTTGCTCGCTTTATGGCAAACAGAAGCAGATAAAAAGCACTTATCTATTTCCGTCAATTTATCAGCAAAACAGCTTAATGCACCTAAATTTCTAGAGCGAATAAAGTCAATTTTATCTCAATACAGTTTTCCACTTGAAAACCTTATTTTTGAGATAACAGAAACTGCTATTTTAACTTACACAGATAATGTTACTCGCACTATTAATACAATTAAATCAATGGGTATAGGATTAGCCTTAGATGACTTTGGTACAGGATATTCATCATTAAACTATTTGCAGAACTTACCTTTTAATGTGATTAAAATTGATCAATGCTTTATTCATCGTTTAGGTAAATGTAAAAAAACTGCGGCACTTGTTAAAGCAATAATGACGATTGCTGACGCGTGTGAAATGGATGTCGTCGCTGAAGGAGTAGAAAATAGCGTACATTTAGAACATGTCATAGATTTAGGCTGTAATAAAGTTCAAGGCTTTTATTACAGTAAACCTATATGTAAAACACAAATAAACACCCTTTTAACTCAAACTAATCATTTAATGCTAACTAAAATAGTTTGACCTTCATATTAAACCTTAGGTGAAAATAACTTTTTCCGATATATTCTTGAGCGCTTAACAAAGTTTTCAAAATCGCCTGATACATTTGTAAACTCTATAGATTCCCGATCTCCTAACATTAAAAACCCCCTAGGGATCAGACTATCATTAAGAATATTGAGCGCGCGATCTTGTAATACTTTATCAAAATAAATAAGTACATTACGGCATAAAACAAAATTCATTTGAGCAAAAACACCATCTTTCATTAAATTATGATGAGCAAATGTAATTTTGTCACGTAAGTTCGAATTAAATTTTGCTGATTTATTATCTGTTGTAAAGTAATCTAAAAATGAGGCTTTCCCTCCTGACTGATGATAATTTTCAGAATATTCACGTAAGCTTTCAAGCGGATAAATAGCTGATTCAGCTATTTTCAAAGACTGATTATTATAGTCTGTTGCGTATATTCTTGAGCGTTCTAGCAGCCCAGCTTCGTGCAATAAAATAGCCATAGAATATACTTCTTCGCCAGTTGCACAGCCCGCATGCCAAATATTAATTGATGGGTATGTACTTAACTTTGGAATGACTTGTTGGCGTAAAATTTTAAATAAATCAGGATCTCGAAACATCGATGTCACCGTAATTGACATATCTTGTAAAAAACGGTCGAAAAAATAAGGGTCGTGTAAAATACAGGGTAATAATTCAGAAATAAATTTCTTTTTTTCCCGCGTCATACAATTGGCAATACGCCGTTTTAAGGATGACTTAGCATAATGATGAAAATCATAACCATATTGTTTATATATCGCATCTAATAATAAATCGACCTCAAAATTATCACATTGTGCAGGCGACAATAGTTTATTTTCTAATAGAATATCTTGAGGCTCATACTTATCATTCTGTATTTCTTCCATAACCTAGCTACTCACCTACACGTTTATATAGCCAAACACGTAAAATCGAAAGCAACTTGTCCATATCTAAAGGTTTAGTAAGATACTCAGATGCGCCAGATTCAATACACATATGCTGATCTGAAGGCATGGCTTTTGCTGTCAATGAAATGATAGGGAGCGTTTGATAACCTGGTATTTCCCTAATGAGTTTTGTTGCAGTCAGGCCATCCATTACAGGCATCATAACATCCATTAAAATCAACTCAAATGCTTGCTCCGCCTCATTAATTTTATTGATAGCAACTTGTCCATTTTCAGCCTGAGATACTGTTAAACCAACAGACTCAAGGATCTTAGTGATAGCAAATACATTACGCATATCATCATCAACAACTAAAACTCTACGTCCTTGCAACATCGCATTTTCGTCATGTAACATTTTTAAAGTCGCTTGCTGACTATCTGTATATTTATTGTCTAAATGATGTAAAAACAAAGCAACATCATCTAATAACCTCTCAGGTGATTCCGCACCTTTAATAACAATTGATGAAGATAATCGAGTTAAAATATTTTGTTCTTCAGCTGTGATTGTTTGCCCTGTATAAATAATAATTGGAATATCAGATGCGTTTGGCTGTTCATTAATTGTTTTAACTAATTCAGTACCACTAACATCAGGTAAGCCAAGATCTAAAATAATGCAATTAAACAAATTTTGTGCAATAAGCTCACAAGCCTGTTTGGCAGTAGATGCAAACCACAATTTTATTTCACTGGTTTCAATTAACTGTTTAATCGCTATTTGATTGGATTTGTCATCTTCAACAACTAAAACCTGTTTAATTAACTGATTTTTTGTTCCGTGAGAAGCATTTATAATCTCTTCTATTGAATTTACTTGAGCCGGTTTTTGCAAATAACTTAAAGCACCCAAATGCAAAGACTCTAACTTTTTATCACTACCAGAAAGTACATGTACTGGAATATGTCTTGTGTTTAAATTATTTTTAAGCTGCTCTAAAACCTGTATACCATTAATATCTGGCAAGCCTAAATCTAATAAAATACCTTTTGGTAAAAACTCATTGGCTAATAAAATTCCATCACGCCCTTTATTGGTAGCTAAAACTTTAAAGTCCATAGAGTGAATAAGGCTCATCAATGTTTTTACAAAATCAGGATCATCCTCAATGATTAATAATGACTTATCATTTGTTTGCACTTTGGTACGATCATCATTAAATAGATTAGTTTTTAGTACTTTTTCATCTATATCAGTTTCTTTATTATCTAATTTTTTTTGTATCAATGGCGCTCTATTTTTAATATCTAAATGCTTTATTTTTGTCTCACCTCTTCTTAGAGGTATAAATAAAGTAAATTCACTGCCCTTTCCTTCTTCACTCACTAGTTGAATATGACCACCCAGTAAGCTAGCTAATTCTCGAGAAATACTTAAACCTAATCCAGTACCGCCATACTCACGGCTTGTAGAGCCATCGGCTTGCTGAAAACTTTCAAAAATGGCCTTTTGTTTAGTATTTTTTATTCCGATACCCGTATCAATCACTGAAAAAGTAATCATATCTGCATTATTACTTTCTTTACTATCATCTATTTTGATGCGGATAGTGACAGAGCCTTCTTGCGTAAACTTAAATGCATTAGATAAAAAGTTTTTAAGAATTTGTTCTAATCTTTGCTGATCTGTCAATATTGTTTGAGGAAGAACATAATCAAAATCAAGCAGTAATTGAATACCTTTTTCATTTGCAATAGGCGTAAATAATGCAATTAAATTATCGAAAATACTCGTTGGAACCATATTTTCAAGGTTAATATCTAACATACCCGCTTCAACTTTAGACAAATCCATTATGTCATTAATTAAACCTAACAAAGACTGCCCGCCCTCGTGTATTATGGTTATTTCTTCCACTTGCTCTTCTGTTAAGTTTTTCTCTTTATTTTCAGATAAAAGCTTGGAGAGAATTAATAAACTATTTAATGGGGTTCTTAACTCATGAGACATATTTGCTAAAAACTCTGATTTATATTTACTCGCTAAAGCTAATTCATTCGCTGTCACTTCCATCTCTTGTTTTGATAGAATAAGTTCTTGGGTTTGCAACTTTAATGAATCTTGTTGTTCTTCAAGCTCTTCATTGCTAGCTTTTAATTCTTCACTTTGTTGCTTTAATTCTTCTTCTGATACTTTTAACTCTTCTTCTGATGCTTTTAACTGAATAGCCTGATCTTTTAATTCAACATTAGTGAATTGCAGTGTCTCTTGCTGATTTTTCAACTCAACCACATGCTCTTGATTAAGCTTTAATAACGTATTTGTATGGGTACGAGACTTAGCTGTTAGTATTGCAACGCCTATAATCTCTTGAATAGCGGATAAGAACACTTGCTTCTGGGAACTAAAGATACCTAATGTAGCAAACTCTAGTACTGCAAGTACTTCACTTTCACGCACTATTGGTAGTAAAAATATAGTCTTTGGTTTGGTTTTCCCTAACCCAGAATCTATCGTAATATAATCATCAGGAATATTTTCAAGTAACATGGTTCTTTTATTCAAAGCACACTGTCCAACAAGGCCTTCTCCAAATTGAAAACTTAACAATGCAATTTGCTCTTGTGATCTTGCATACCCACCGGTCATTACAAGTTTACTTTCACTATTGACACTAAAAAATGCAGCTTGATGGGCACCAATCATGGGAGCTAAATAATTTAAAATTCCTTTTGCTAATTGTTTTTCGTCTTGTTCTCCAGAAATTAAGTCATTTAGCTTGTTCACTCTTTCTTTTATTACTGAATTTGTTTCTAGTAATAAAGTTGTTTTCTTAATTTTTAAAGTAAAATAACTAAGAGTAAAAATACCTAAAATAGATATAAGTAATAACAACCAAAAAAGTTCTTGCAGACTTTGATCTGAATAATTTACAGCTTCATCATAAGGTATGATGACTTCTAATACGCCACGTACATCACCTAGCTTCCAATCATTTTTAGGCGTTAATGGATGAGAGTTATGACAATTAACACAGCTTTGGCGTAGCGGATCCGCTTTAGCAAGCCTGAGTACTTTTCTCCCTTTATATTCTGTAAATTCAGAAAAGCTTTTATCTGGGTTATTTTTTAAAAAACCCCATGCTTTCTTAGCAAACTCATCCGTTAATCCACCTGTATTTTTACGCCATGGAAAAGGATATGGGCTATATAGTTTGCTATGAGCACCATTACTATGCTCTCCAATCTTTTCACCTAAAAGCATACTCAGTGTTGCAGGTAAAGGGATTGAATCTGACTTTCCTTGATAATCATGAGTCACTTTTAAACCATGACCTTTTGCAGTACCCACAACCTCCGAAGTATATAAAGTTCTGAATTCTTCTAATGCGATAGCATAAAGTTCAGCATTGGTTTTGGTCGATTTACGGGCAAGCTCAGTACTTACATTAGATGTATATGAATACAGGCCAAAACAAATACTCGCAAAAATAACAATAAGTATGACAACAAACCTGACTATATGAACTTTATCATCTTCTTTAAAATCATTAAGGTTTTCTTTTTGCATGAACTCGCCTCACTATTTATTATTTTTTGAAACTTAAAGCTTTGAGCTAACACAAGTTTACAAATGTAAAACCATATTAACATTTGTTGACAATTATCATAATAAAAACTTAAAAATAGACATTAATTATTCACATGAACTTGAAGGATTGGCGATTTGGTGGATTTTGGCTTTACGAAGAACTTAAACTTACTCATATTAAAATGAAAAAACCAAGAAGTAACGACTTTGTATTTTATTCCATTTTGGAGTCACTATTTAATAAATAAAGGCTAGGTTAATTAAATCATCGTACATAGCCCTTTAAATTTTAATATTACATTTACTGATACTGAAATAAACTTGCTTATATTTCTATCTCGTTGGCAACTACATATTTTAAAATTTCAACTATTTGATCCGGCGTTTTAGCCCAAGCCATAGCTGAAGCATTAACTTCTTTTAGAGGATGAATTAATTCTTCATCATGAAGTGTGATATATGGCTTTGCTAATGCGGCACAATAACCTGCTTCAAAAGCTGCATTCCATTGTTTGTATTGATTGCCAAAGCGCACAATTGCAATATCACATTTTTCTATAAAGGTTTTAGTTCTAATAGCATTCACCTTTGAAGATTTATGATCTCGCCAAAAGTTATTAACTTCAGCACCTAATACATCGCCGGCCGCATCACTGGTATCATGATCTGTGACAGCTGAAGTAAATGTGATAGGTAAATTATTAAATTGACAACCTTTTATTATTTGCTCTCTCCAATCTGAGTGTATTTCACCCGATAGATATATATTCCACATTTTATTTCCCCTATTTTTATGATTGAATTATTTTTATTCAAAACTAAGGCACTAAAAAGCCGACTCAATCGGCTTTTATATGATTTAGTTTAATGGTTTAAAGCATCTTCTAAAGCAGTTAAACATAAAGCGACATTTTCATTTCTAGCTGCGTAACCCATTAGACCAATACGCCATGCTTTACCTGAAAAATCACCTAAGCCAGCACCTATTTCTAGGTTATAGTGATTAAGTAAATAGGATCTTACTTTGGCATCATCGACACCTTTTGGAATATATATCGCATTTAACTGTGGCAGCCTTTCATCTTCAGGCACTATAAATTCGATGCCTAATCTTTTTAGACCTTTTGATAAGTTATCGTGTTGTTTCTTATGACGTGCCCACGTATTTTCTAACCCTTCATTATGTAAATGTAATAAGGATTCATGCAACGCATAGAGTGAATTTACAGGTGCAGTATGGTGATAGCTACGTTTCCCCTCACCAGACCAATAGCTCATTACAAGTGATTGATCTAAGAACCAACTTTGTATTGGTGTTTTACGATTTTTAATAATTTCAACAGCTTTACTACTAAATGAAATAGGCGACAATCCTGGCACACACGATAAACATTTTTGTGAACCTGAATAAATTGCATCTATGCCCCACTCATCTACTTTTAACTCCACCCCACCTAAAGAAGTAACAGCATCAACGATTGTTAAACAGCTATGATCTTGTGCCATTTTACATAAGGTTTGGGCATCAGATAAAGCACCAGTAGAAGTTTCAGCATGCACAAAAGCTAAAAATTTTGCATCAGGGTTATCAATTAAAGCCTGCTCTACTTTGTCGGTTTCAACCGCTCGACCCCAAGGCGAATCGACAACAATTGCCTCGCCCCCAATGCGTGTTACATTTTGGATCATACGATCACCAAATACGCCATTTCGACATACAATAACTTTATCACCAGCCTCAACTAAGTTTACAAAACACGCTTCCATGCCCGCAGAACCTGGCGCTGAAAGTGCAATTGTGAATTCATTTTTTGTTTGAAACGCATATTGAAGCAGTGACTTAACTTCATCCATCATGCCAACAAAAAGTGGATCTAAATGGCCAATGACTGGGCGAGACAATGCAGATAGCACTTCAGAACTAATATCTGAAGGGCCAGGACCCATTAAAATTCTACGTGGCGGATTAAATGATTTAAATGTCATAGTATTGCAACCTATTGTTAATTTATTATTTTAGTTGTGACAGAGCACCTATACTACTTCGTATTACAAATTTGAACACTGTAGTTTAGGGTTATACAACAAAAGTGCTTTCAGTAGATAACAAGCTGACATAAGTGTCAAGTAAGTGTTTTTTACTTTAATTTTGTAATATATTAAACTCTTAAACGAAGTTAATTAAATAAATTTTAAATATTGCCTCTAAAGTAACATTTTAATTTTAAACAATAAAAACCTATACTTGCTTAATTCTCTTCACCAAATTAGCCTAAACATCAGCTTCTAACTTTAGAATTTTATGCTAGCGCAATTCCCATAAAAGAATAAAAAGGAATTTTATTAGTGCACATCAAAAAAATTACAACAAGTATTTTTGCGGCTACTTTCACGCTTGGCCTGATCACAGTTAACTTTTTCAATCATTTTTATGCTGAAAAAGCTCTGCATAAAGATGCTGAGCAACTGCTATATCAATTTCACGATTCGATGTTAGAAGCCCATAAAGTTTTAGAAAGCCTACCTGAACCAGAAAGTTTTCAATGCTCTGAAGAAGATATAAAACAACTCGCCATGCTGGCTTTTGAACATCCTGCAGTACGTTTAATTGGTGTATTGCATGATCAAGAACAACATTGTGCCAGTGAAAATGTACATATTAATTTAACCGATTACCATCAAAGAATCCTAAACCCTAACAAGCATATTTTAAGTGATGAACTTGCTTTAGCCACTGTGACCCATGGTGATGAGCATTTAGATTTATTAATGGTACGCTCTCATGCTGATTCTCGTTATTTTGCAAGCATTAACCCCTTTATGGTGAATTACTTAACTGAGTTCGCCTGTATGGACTGTTTAGAATATGACTTTATTATTTCAGGTTTACCAAAGCTCGAGTTTAAAAGTCGTAGAATAATTGACCCTAGCTATATAGAGTATTCATCTAGCAGGATGGAAGGGGAAGTTAAAGTAACGCTCAGCGTAAGAGGAACAAAAGAGTTTTATACTTATTACCAAGAGCTCAGCTGGGTAAGCACAGTTATTTTTTCACTGTTTGTTGCATCACTTATTTCATTGTTATCATTTAAATTACTGACTATCCGTCAATCTATGGATAGGATCATAAAGGACGCAATAAAATATAAAGAATTCACCCCTTTTTACCAACCTATCATTGACAGTAGAACAAATGAAATTGTTGGTGTAGAAATGCTTGCGCGTTGGGTACATCAAGATGGTGAGGTTGTTCCTGCTTATCAATTTATTCCTTTTTCTGAAGACACTGGCTTAATCATTGACATTACTGAGCAATTGATAAAAAAAATGGCCAAAGATATTAAAGTGCTAGGATGGAATAAAAGTGATAAATTTGTCAGTATCAATATCGTTCCAGATCACTTCAAAGACAGAGATTTATATTTATTACTTGATAGTTTAATGACACGCTATGATATATCTCCGTCAACAATCTCATTAGAAATCACAGAACGAATGAAGATTGACAACCTACCCCAAGCGCGTGGATGTTTAAATGAATTCTACAATAAAGGTATAGATTTAAAACTCGATGATGCTGGTACTGGTTATGGCGGGTTTTCATATATACAAGAGCTAGGGATCAGTACTATAAAAATTGACAAAATGTTCGTAGATACGATCAATAGTGATGACTTAAAAAGCTCAGTCTTAGACGCTATCATCTCTTTTGCTAAATCATCAAATTTAAAGATGATTGCAGAAGGTGTAGAGCATGAACATCAAGTTAAATACCTCAAAGAACGCGAAGTATTTATGATACAAGGTTATATCTATGCCAAGCCTATGCCGATAAAGCAATTACAAAAATGGCTTTTGAAAAGAACTTAATAATCACTTTTTCTAAGCTGGCAAATATGCCAGCTGAGCTTTGATAAACCGCGAATATCTTAATTACCTATTTCTGCATCTTTGTACCTCTATTTGCATCTATTTATCTCAAACAATAAAATACAATCTTTCACAATAAGAATATTATAAATATTCACTATTAAACTGCCACTTTTTATACTACTTTTAATGCGGGAGATTTATTGATCTTAATTGAGGTAAGTATTTTAGAAAAGGATATTCATGTTACAAACTAGTTTTAAACGATTTCGGATATCTATTCATCTGACTTTGCTCAGTATATTTATCATAGCAACAGGCTTAACTGCCACGATTGCAATTGGGTTAAATTATTATTTTAGTATGTCTATTGCTAGTGAATCGGCTCGAAATAGCTTTCAAATGACTGCAAAATATACCCGAGATTATTTATCAAATATTGATGATAGCGCAGTAAAAGTGACAAAAGTATTAGCACAAAACCCATCTTTATTAGAAGGGAATACCTTATCACCATCAAGTTACCAAGCCTTTGCACAAATAATGGCTACTAATCCTATTTTTTATTCTATATATATAGGTCAAAGCAATGGTGATTTTAATCAATTAATTAACTTAGATGCGTCTCCTTTAATACGAAAACAATTTTCTGCATCTATCAAAGATAGATGGTTGAAGGTCAGTTCAAGCGCAAAAACAGAATATAAAACAGTTCAATACTTAGATAAAAACTTTAAAGTTAGGCATATACAAGAAAATAAAACCGATTTTGACCCTACACAACGTGTATGGTTTCAACAGTCAAACTATGGAGAAATATATAAGTCTGAACCTTACCAATTTAACTCATTACAAGCGCCTGGTCTGACATTCTCAACAACTTTACCGAGTAAAGAGCATGTTTTGGCATTAGATATTGCGCTATCGAGTTTATCAAATCAATTACAAAGCCATCAATTACCTTCAGGGAGTGAGATCTATCTCTATCAAGAAAATGGTGAACTCATAGCTACCAGTAATAATAAATCTGATAAATTAAAAATACCTTATTCCCAACCCCTTAATTTAACAGTAAAAGAAAAACAGCTTATTGCAAAAACACCCGTGTTAACAATTTCAAACTCAAAA
>Ga0105356_10006548_pt1 | contig 10855 bp, 9 predicted proteins | sample GOMGulsemesocosm_3_FD_83502 | JGI IMG/M metagenome (GOLD analysis project Ga0105356, IMG submission 83502) | Methane-oxidizing microbial communities from mesocosms in the Gulf of Mexico - GOM9D Gulf of Mexico | ecosystem: Environmental > Aquatic > Marine > Cold seeps | place: Gulf of Mexico...
GCTAAGCATTACTTTTTAGCTCCGCCTTAGAAAGCTCCTTGTTAAAGGCGTTTAATTCTGGCTTTTTAACGATTGAGTAAATTACTGGGAGCACAATAAGAGTGAGTAGCACAGCACTTGTCATTCCGCCTACCATAGGTGCAGCAATACGACTCATAATCTCCGAACCTGTTCCTGTACCATATAAAATGGGCATCAAGCCGATAATGATTGTTGCAACTGTCATCATTACTGGACGAACTCGTAAGCCTGCACCGTGCAATAATGCATCTTGATATGCATCATCAGAGATAGGTTCAGCTCGCTCTTCAGCTTTTTCCTTAAGCTCAGCAAGTGCCTGATTGAGATAGACCAACATTATCACACCAATCTCAACCGCTACCCCAGCTAGAGCAATAAAGCCCACGCCAACAGCCACAGAGAAGTTAAACCCTTCCAGATACATCAACCATAAGCCACCAATCATCGCCATCGGCAAGGTAACGATAATGATAGCCACCTCACTAAACGCTCTGAAGTTTAAGTAAAGTAGAATAACAATAATGGCGAGTGTTAAAGGCAATACATAGGTGAGCTTTTCTTTCGCTCTTTCCATATATTCGTATTGCCCAGCCCAAGTAATTGAATAACCTGCTGGTAGTTTTAGATTATTAGCCAAGTGTATTTTTGCACTTTCAACATAAGTACCTACGTCAACACCGTCTATATCGATAAACGTCCAGCCATTTAAACGAGCATTTTCACTCTTAATCCCCGGCGGACCGTTCTCAACTCGAATATCTGCGACATCACCTAGTGCAATGCGTTGACCACTTGGTGTTACAACAGGTAATCGTGATAGCTGCTCAGGAGAGTCTCGATAGTCTTGCGGATAGCGTAAGTTAACAGGGTAACGCTCTTGACCTTCTACCGTTTGGGTAACGTTCATACCACCAATAGCTGTAGAAACCACTTGTTGAACATCTTCGATGTTTAACCCAAAGCGACTTGCCTTATCGCGTGAAATATCAACCTTGATATATCGTCCACCTGCAACTCGCTCTGAGTAAACTGATGCTGTGCCTGTAACTTCGGGTAAAATTTGCTCTATTTGTTGGCCGATTTCCTGAATCACATCAAGCTCTGGTCCGGCGACTTTAATACCCACAGGCGTTTTTATGCCTGTTGCTAACATGTCGATTCGGGTCTTGATTGGCATAACCCAAGCATTCGTTAAGCCCGGAAACTTAACCAATTTATCAAACTCAGCTTTTAACGATTCAGTAGTCACACCCTCTCGCCACTGCTCTTGTGGCTTCAATTGAATAAAGGTTTCAATCATGGTTAAAGGTGCAGGATCGGTTGCAGTTTCAGCTCTTCCTACTTTACCAAATACAGTTTCAACTTCTGGCACAGTGCGAATAAGCTTGTCTGTTTGCTGCAATAACTCCCTTGCTTTACCAATTGAAATACCGGGATAGGTAGTAGGCATATACATGAGATCGCCTTCATCCAATGGCGGAATGAATTCACTACCAATTTTATCGACAGGCCAAAAGCCAACGATAGTCACTAATATTGCTGCTACTATTGTCGATTTTGGAAACTTCATGACTTGCTTTAAAACAGGCATGTAGATAGCAATCAATAATCGGTTTAACGGGTTTTTCTTTTCAGAAACAACTTTGCCTCGAATAAAGTAGCCCATCAAAACAGGCACCAATGTGATCGCCAAACCTGCTGATGCCGCCATTGCATAGGTTTTTGTATAGGCGAGCGGAGAGAACATTCTTCCTTCTTGCGCTTCCAAGATAAATACAGGTAAGAATGAGACTGTAATGATCAGTAAGCTAAAAAATAGTGCAGGGCCTACTTCACTCGCAGCCTTAGCAACAATTTGCCAGCGATTTTCATCTGTTAGTGGTGTTTTCTCCATATGCTTGTGCATATTTTCAATCATCACTATTGCACCATCAGTCATCGCACCAATCGCAATAGCGATACCGCCTAAAGACATAATGTTGGCATTGATGCCTTGCATATACATGATAATGAACGACACCAAGATACCTAATGGCAGAGTAACAACTGCCACAATAGATGAGCGAAGATGAAATAGGAAAGCCACACAGACAATAGCAACGACTGCAAGCTCCTCTAGCAACTTGCTCCAAAGATTATCAACAGCACGATCTATTAACTTCGATCTGTCATAAACAGGGACAATCTCCACCCCCTCTGGTAGAGAAGATTTAAGCGATTCAAGTTTTTCTTTTACCCCGTTTATGGTTTGTTGAGCGTTTTCACCAAAGCGCATAACGACAACACCACCAACAACTTCGCCTTCACCATTAAGCTCTGCGATACCACGGCGCATTTGAGGCCCTAAATTAACGGTAGCAACATCACCAATACGCAATGGCGTGCCTTGTTCGTTAATACCAAGTGGGATTTTCTCTATATCACTAACTGATTGAATATACCCCGTTGCGGTAACCATATATTCAGCTTCAGCCATTTCCACAACGGATGCGCCAGTTTCTTTGTTCCCTTTTTGTAAGGCTATTTGTATTAAACTTAGAGGAATATCGTAAGCTCTCAATTTATCAGGATCTACTTGCACTTGATACTGCTTAACCATACCACCAACGGCGGCAACTTCGGACACGCCCGGAACAGTTTGTAGTTCATACTTTAAGAACCAGTCTTGAATGCTTCTTAATTGGCTTAGATCATGGTTTCCAGACTTATCTGTTAAAGCGTAAATGTATACCCAACCCACACCTGTTGCATCAGGTCCTAATTGAGGTTTTGCCGAATCAGGCAGGCTTGATGCTACTTGGCTTAAGTATTCAAGTACTCTGCTTCTAGCCCAATACAAATCAGTATCGTCATCAAAAATAATGTAGACGTAGGAATCACCAAAAAATGAGTAACCACGAACAGTTTGCGCCCCCGGCACTGATAACATCGCTGTAGTAAGAGGAAATGTCACTTGATCCTGCACTACTTGTGGTGCCTGTCCCGGATAGCTCGTCTTAATTATCACCTGCACATCAGAAAGATCGGGGAGTGCATCTACTGGTGTTTTTTGTAATGAATACAAACCACCAAACGCGATAATTAAGGTAATCAACAAAACAAAGAAACGATTGCCGATAGACCATCTAATAATTGATTCAATCATTATTTTTCTCCCACTTAATGATTAGAATGATCAACAGCAGCTTTATTTTCCTTGCCGTGTTGTTCATCTGATTCAAGAGAAATGTCAGTGATAACTAAGTCATCTCTAACCTCAAAAGTGAAAGTGACATTATCACCGACATTGAAATCAACCATTTCTATATTGTCCGCGACGATAAAATCCATCGTCGCAGCAGGTCTATCCCATTTCTCTATTGGGCCTCTGCTAATATTTAGAATCCGTGTATCAATATCAATCGCATTAATCAAACCAGATACTGTTGCTGATGATACTTCAGGCTCACTCATGATATGAATTCCAGTAATTTCATATCCACCGTCTTCGGTTTTGCTCACTTCAAAGTGCAAAGATTGACCTGACTTTAATGAGTCAATATCGACTTTTTCAGCCACAGTAAAATCCATAACCATTTCAGGCCAATCCCAAGCTTCAGCAGGGCCATGTGAAATATTAACCATGCGGTGCCCTGCCATAACACTATTAACATCCCCTTGCATCCAAACAGAGTTAGGCACTTCATCATGAGTCATTCGTTTAAAGTCAGAGCTTTTACTTGATTCAGAATCAATCAAGAATTGGGCAGATGTCACCACAACGTCATCTTCATTTAAGCCGTCTAATATTTCGATGCTGTCGATATCAACCCGGCCAATAGTCACTTCAATAGATTTAAATTGCCCATCACCTAACGCAAGTACTACTCTGTCCTGTTTACCTGTTCTAATAACGGCTTCTTTAGGCACGAGGATGGTGCTATCAGCTTGATTAGCGTGAATAGAGACTTGTGCAAACATATTTGGTTTTAATTGATAGTCTGTGTTATCAAATTTCAATCTCACTCGGAGTGTGCGTGTTTTACTGTTCAATGTTGGATAAACATAATCAACGACACCAGCCCAGTCCTCACCGGGTAAATAATCCAGTGTCATTGATACAGGAAGTCCTTTTTTAATTAAGGCTGCGTCACGTTCAAACACTTCTGCTTCAACCCAAACTTGATCTAGCTGGCCAATGCTTAATAAGGTGTTTCCCGGCTTTACATAAAAACCTTCTCTAACCTTCAAACCATCGACAACACCTGCTTGTGGTGAATAAAAGGTAATTGTTTGCTGAACCTTTCGTGTCTTTTCTAGCTTTTGAACAAAGTCTGCTGAAAGCTGTAACGCTTTTAGGCGATCTTTGGCTGCTGAAATTAAAGAACTATTGTTGCGCTTTAACGCTATTAACAGCTCTTCCTGAGCATTAACTAACTGAGGAGAATATAGTGTATAAAGAGGCTGCCCTTTCTCTACAGGGTTACCTGCTGCTTTGATGTAAAGTTTATCAATCCAGCCATCAACCCGTGGGTGGATATGAATTAGCTTATCTTCATCATATTGAACATAACCTACCGTTGAGATTTCAGTATGCATATTTTTCAGTTCAACAGGTGCAGTGCGAACCCCAAGGTTATTCACTACATGAGGCGCAATTTTTACTGCTCCGGGGCCAAAGTCATCACCAGATGATCCTTCCTCATACACTGGAATTAGATCCATCCCCATAGGCGACTTACCGGGCTTGTCCCGGCGGTAATTAGAATCCATCGGTGCAACCCAATACAGAGGCTTTTTTTCTCCTGATGTTGCTTCATTACTATTACTGTTTGAGCCAGTACCTTGATATAAACTCAATGCTCCAGCACCAAGTGCTGCCCCAATGATGATGGCAATAATTGTTTTTGTATTCGTTGACATTATTTTTCTCCAAATTGCTGACTGGATAAGTGCTGATTAGTTTTGTGTGAAGTTTGCATCGACTTATGTTCAGCATTTGAGTTAGATTGAGAATGCGCAAAGAAATAGTTGATACGAGCAACTGTTTTAAGTGCGTCAACATCAATTCTTAAAGCTGATATTCTGGTATTTAATTCGGCAATTCTTGCTCGAACAACTTCGGCAAAATCGCCATCATCATTTGTGTAGGCTGTCAATGACGCTTCTGCTTGGTCATGAGTTTGTTTAAGGAGTTGTTCTTGATAGATAGATTGTCTATCTGATAAGCGTTTAAGCTGTCTTAGTTCTTTTTCTAAAACACTGATCATTTGCTTTGTCAGTAATAGTTTCTCGGTTTTAATAGTCTCTGAATCTGCAATAGAAGCTGCAACTTGCTTATCTTGTCTGTTCTCGGTAAACAAGGGTAAATCAAACGTTACCCCAACAGAAAATAAATCAGCTCGGCTATCACCAGAGGGCATATTGTCGCGATAGGCATAACTAGCATTAACACCCCATTGCGGCTCATATTGCTGTTTGGCTAACTCAATTCCTTTTTCTGAAGCTTTGCGTTTTATATCAATCGCAAGTATGGCTGGGTGATTCGAAAGCTCCTGAGCCAATAGATTTCTTGAGTAATTAGATGCTTTTAGGACTGTTGGATTATTCAATTGAATCGAAGGCAATTCTTTTGAGACGCTAAACTCTAATGGTTGCGCGTCAAAGTTGAATGATTCATTCAAACGATCCGCATCGTAAATATGAAGCCACTCATTGAGACGAGCGATTGTCGTTTCTAGTTTCTGCTTTTGCGAAGTTAATCTGTCATCTAACTGCACGATTTCCAACTGAGCACGAATAACATCTTGCTGTCTAGTTTTACCAACAACGTTTGAATAGCTAGCTTTAGCCACTTCCGCCATCTGCTCAAAGAGAGACCAATCATCTTCAATCAATTTAATAGTTTGTTGGGCTAAGTAAGCATCTAACCAAAGTTGTGACACTTGGCTTTTCAACTTAGCTTTACGATCCTCTCGTAACAGTGGAAATTTCGTGGACTCAATTTGTAACTGGTCTTTCTTGATCTCTAGACTGTCGCCTCTCGGAAACATTTGAGAGACGCCAACCTTTAGCTGAGTCATTCCTTCCTGATCTAAATCCCAAGTATCTGTTGGTAAATTCATTATCCCTAGCGATACTTTCGGATCAGGCAAAGTACCTGAAGCAATACTTCTATTTTCAACTGCACTTTGTTTCAATCGGCTACCATGAAGCCAAGGATCATTTTGCTGAGCTAAGGTGATAGCTTGTTCAAGCGACACTACTTTCTCAGCTTGAGCTGAGAATACAGATAAGCCGAGTATTAATGCAGTTGAAAGTGAAGTAAGGTTTGAAGAGTTCAATTTCATTAGAATTGCTCCTCGTATGTCTTAACTTTTGCATAGACTTTGCTCGTTCCATCTTTAAATAGAATTAACACGTTGTATGGCATAAAGCGGTCATCGACTTCCATACCGGGAGAGCCAACTGGCATTGCTGGAACTGAAAGCCCAATCGCATTGGGATGTTCTTCTGATAAGAACTGCTGAATAAATTTAGCAGGTATATGACCTTCAAAGGCAAATCCATTTCTACTCACTGCCGTGTGGCATGAACGGTAATTAGGTTTGATACCATACTTAGTTTTGATGTTGCCGATGTTTCGGAAATCTTTGGAATGCGCAACGATCCCTTTGTCTTCAATATGAGTTATCCATTTTTTACAACACCCACAAGTAGGGGTTTTATAAACGATTAACTCCAAAGGTGTTACGTCGTTATTGTGTGCATGGTTATGTTCGTTGGCGTTTGCAAACGCAGGTGAAAGCAGCATTACTACTGCTATTTTTAAATACTTATTGATCATTTTTGCCCCCAGACATCGCTGGAAAATATCTATAGCGCTACGACGCTATATTGACTAACAGAAAAATTAATTACATGTGCGAGAAATTTGGACGCACTAATCCTGTATTAGGCAAAAATTGGTGGACGATAAAGGGAAGTGGAAATTGAATGAGGTTGTTTAGATTGCAGAGCAGCTACAGATTCACTGAATATTTGAATATCTGTCGAATCAATACTGGAATTTAGGACTGTCGTAGATGAGCAAGCATTTGCAGGACAAATACATTCAACGTCACAACAATCTTCTGATTGACCATTACTGCTTTTATTCATATCACCATGATCCATGTTCATGTTCATGTTCATGTTCATGTTCATGTGTGATTCGTGAGAACCTGATGACATTTCGCAAGGCATAGCAGAATACGCAAATGCTTGCCCTACAAAGGCAACCAGCATAAGCGTCATTACTAAGACTTTTGAAAATGCTTTAGACATGAAATTCTCTTACAAATATACATCTCTAATACTAATGCAAATTTTTGACTAAGTCAATTGATGCTGTATAAACATTTATGAATATTTGCTGAGGGATCCCCTCGAATTTGACCATAGTATCAGCTCTTTTCCAGTTTGATGACACCCCAGTCAAACTCTGCGGCCCAGAGCGTGACTTGCCGTCTTGCCGCTTGTATCTCTTCTTCAGTTAAGCCCAGCTGGGCGGCCTTTGATAATCGCATTCCCAGGTAGTTAAATGAGAGTACTCGCCGATGTTTGATGCTGTTAGCCTGAAACTGCAAGTGCTTCCCGGCCAGCTCTGCCGCCAGCCCTATCATGTAATGCAACCAATTTGCCAGTGCCGCCAATAGCAACAGCACTTCCAATCGTTCGCGTTTATAAGTACGGTGGGCTTCGCTACCTAAGCCATAGGTCTGGCTTTTCTGGTCGCGGAAGCTCTCTTCTATTTGCATGCGTTTGCCGTAGCATTTGGCAATCTTCGTCGCGTAATCGAAGCAATTGGGCAAGGATGAGACCAACAACCACGGCTCTTTATATTGCTTGTGTTTGTCGGATTTTCGCAGCTTCCAACCGGTGCCCACCAGCACGGCTTGAGTGCGATATTGCTGGGCTTTGGTCAGCTTAACCTCACCCAAGACTTGGGGCGTAGGGCGTGCTTTTTTGTAGGCTTTGGCAACCGTGATATAGGCATCCTGGCCGGGTAGTTGCAGTGTCTGGTTGCCACGAACTCTGGCAATGTAATGCCAGCCGAGCTTACGTATTTGCTTAAACCACGGCACTTTAAAACCCGCATCGGTAATAATCACCGGCTTAAAGTCTGCCGGCAGTACCTGCTTTAACCGGTATAAAAACGCCCTGTGTACGTGTGGGCACGTATACTCGTCCATCGGCACAACAACTTGATGTAACGTCAGTGGGCGACCTTCCAGCGCCAGGCTGGCACGCAGGATAAAATGGCGCTTTTCGGTGTCGGCATTGCTCCAGTCCACTAAAATCAGCGGCTGTTTGCCCTGACGTAGCAAGCGGGTCATTTCGCCATAAATAAGCGGCGCCTCTGCTTGAAGCGCTTCATTTCTTAGCAAACGGTCAGCTCGTTTGATGCCGTGTTTTTATGACGTTTCACTGTCAAAATTACGGCCGATAGCCGTTACCGTGCATTGGCCATTCTGCATCAAGCTTTGTACTGCCGCCCCCACAGCTAAAAATCGGGCTTTGTGCATACATTTGGGGGTGACAAATGAGAGGAAATCGGCGAGCATTGTTTTTACATTCATGGCAGCATTCATGGTTAGGTGTTTTTGGCGAAAGATCAGATCGGGAACTGCCATGAATGTTCCCTTCGCCTCTAACTATTTGTTTTATCTACGCCATTCGTGGGGATTCGTCAGCTATATTGCTTTAATTAAACTTACAAATACTTTTAGGTACATCTGATATTTGTGCAAGCTATAAATTCGTTGCTCACCATTGACTAGAAGTGTCCGCTTTTGGCACTCTCCAGCCACTCGACAACATAATAATTGGTAAAGTATTTTACTGTGTCTGATGGCGCTTAGCTTATCCGACCTACTCTGGCACTAACTGAAAATACTTTTACTCTAAATTAAAATTGAAGCTCTAATCAAAAATATCAATTTTTGTGCCCTGTTTTACTTCAAATTGTAGTTATTCTCAAGCTGTGGCTCAAAATCATCTGAAATGATGGTACCCACAAGCCCACACTTGATATCTAATATTTCATAATTTATACGTTGATGTTTGTCGAATCAAAATATTTTAACTAGCTTAAAGGCAGACTGGTCAAAAACTTAAATACTTATAAAACTAAAAAAGCGCCCTGATTAACTCGGAGCGCTTTGTGTTTAGGACAAATAAACAGGTTTTATACAAATTTAAATAACAAATATTTGAGCGCTATCTTCATACTACGCTTATTGCTTTGGCAATATTGCTCATAGTTAATTATGCCAATAGCCATTTTGCTACAGAATAAAGTGAGCGAAATAAACCACGCAAAATTTTGAGTTGATTGATATTGAAAAAATAGTATAGCTGAGCCAATGAATGCAATAGTCGAATAGACGACTTCTATTCGATATTGATTAATAGTTTTCAATATTTTGTGCATTAAAAACCATCATCAAACGAGTCAAATGCATCAAAACAGTCATCATTGTTTGAATCGGCTATCGAATCTTCAATCTCATAAACAGTCATTACCCTGTCTGGCTGGCCCACCACATTGCCACCAACATCTACGATATTAGTACTGGCATTTGTGATAGGTAATCCTGTTGAGGGGTTAATTGCGATATCAATAGCGTCGTTTTTCATTTTTTAAACCTTATTAATCATTAATTACAACTTCACAATTTAATGATTTCGTGATAAAAAACAAACTCGTTTGACTGCGCAGTTCAGCAACAAACAGTTTGGATTAAGTAATTAGCCCTTCCCTTACTTCACCTAATTTTATTAAGTAAAAACCCCTTATTATTTTCTAAAAAACTTTATTAATTGTTTAATTTGAAGGCGGTTTTTGTCTGAAAGATAGGTTTTCAGATCGCATTTTTCGGCACGAAAAACTGCAAAAATAGCGCCTCAGAATGAGGCCAACAAGCGCGTAATGTGGTGTAGGCGAAGCCGTAGACACATGGAGACAGCGCGAATGTACAGGCTGGTCTGTACTAACCGCGATAGTGTTTCGCATCAGCGAAATTCGATATCAATTTGGCACAAATTAATATCGAACCATCTATTTTCGTAGAAAATAAAAAGCGAAGAAAAATGCGGATAATGGGGCACCCATCGCATTGTCTGAAGCGGCAGTATGGCGGTTAGTACAGAGCGTAGCTCGGTGCATTCGCGCAGGGTCTACAACGCTAGTGCGATAGCGCGTCGAGTCAGCTCGTTGCGGAGCAACACCAGAGCTGACGGGCGTTTTAGTCCCTATGGTTAAACAACGAAGTTGAGAGACCATCCGCTGAAAGCGGCTTTTGTTGCGATAATTATCGCGACAATGATTCCGTGCATGCTGTCAGAGCATCTCGGAATGAAAAACGGCAATGTAATTATAAAATGATGATAATTTTTGTGTTGCGGTGCTAGTTAATTTTAATAATTAACTCACTAAAAGGATTTTGTGAATTGACTCAGAAACCATCAAAAGATTTAGAAACGAACAACCTACTTCTCACTCACTACCCTCGCTATTTTGATATTGATATGCGGTATTATCCAGGCGCAAACAATCATCAAAAAGGGGTTAACCGAACTAGGTTGACCGCTTTAATTGCAATTCGGTTTTCTATTGTTACACCAGGCATTGTGCGTTGGTTATATGGCATCAATCATCGGTTGGCATTAGAGCATTTAAACCGGCAAGAAAAAGATGGGCTATTGCGTGTGGTAAAAACACACCGCAGTCCAGATGGTCGTGTCTACGTGCCTACCTATACTGCAGCCAAATTTGCCGAGGAGTTAATGGGCATTGACGTGCATTTTAGGA
>Ga0105356_10006550_pt1 | contig 10853 bp, 12 predicted proteins | sample GOMGulsemesocosm_3_FD_83502 | JGI IMG/M metagenome (GOLD analysis project Ga0105356, IMG submission 83502) | Methane-oxidizing microbial communities from mesocosms in the Gulf of Mexico - GOM9D Gulf of Mexico | ecosystem: Environmental > Aquatic > Marine > Cold seeps | place: Gulf of Mexico...
GTTTTCAATACCATTTTTCTGGATAAGTAATACTGCCGAGTTGATTATTTGCAACTCTCTTTCCTTAAGTGCAGCTTCATCGAGTAACTTAGGTGGTGTCATAGGGCCTACTATTTAATATGTGACGTTTCGTCACTGACGAATCGTCATCATACGCCCAATGTAATTATTGTCAACAACTTTGTAACCGAAATGTACATGTGAATTTTCTTTCATTCACATTATATGAATCAAGACTTTGTTTGAAAAAGCAACTTTTAACTCTTAAGGAGTTAATCGGGAAGAGTCAAACTTGGTAAAAATGAGATGAGGAGGTGTCTACTAAAAACAGGGAACTTCATTGTCCCTGTTTAATGGTTTGTTATATATCGCCCGTAACCTACTTTCGAAGCGAATCTCTGTTATCACTTGCTCCTAGCGATAGCACTAAGCCTACAAACAATAACAATAGACCTATGGAGGCTGCTGCCCATGGGGCTGTCGCTGGAGTATTTGTTGTAACGTAGATAGTGGCATATAGAGACGATACCGATGCGCACATACCCACAGCAAAAATGGCCCAACGCGCCCATTTATCACCACGACGAAACGGGAAAAGTAGCAGGATAACAATTGCCATTGCGGTTGCAAGCCATGCACCTCCGACGACACGCATTAGCGCCAAAATAAGCACTTGAAATGACGGTTCTACGTCGACCCAGGATTGCGATACAGCAACAGCGTGATACGGCATAAACTCCGGACGAAATAGGTAAACCAGACCGAATATGCTCAAAAGTAGCGCTGCCAAGAGGTGACATGTAAAGGCAAGTTTCATTAATTTGCACATAGGCAGTTCATTCCTCTAGAGATGTATTCCCCCAATAGGGGAGTAAAAATTGTTTGCTAAATGTGATGGGGAGGTGCCCACTAAAGTGGCGGATCTTCACCTTTCCACTTTAGTTACTTGTTAGGTGTTTTTGATCCAACCAATGCTAAGTAAATACCTATTACCTTTCTCTACTTTTGATACTTGATGCTCACTAACATCAGGGCGAAAAAGTTTTATGCGCTTTGTCTCGAATATAGGATTTACACAAAAAAATTCACCGCCTATCTCAGCCTGCTTAAGCACTATATTAAGTCGGTAGTGTTTACCCGATTTTACCCTATCAGTGTGCGGCGAAACTTCACTTCCTTGTGGGAACTTGAGTAAGTATGTATCAAACTTCATTGGCCAGATAGCGCCACAAAGTAGCATTTTATCGTAACCTGATTTTTGTCTGCCTCGCTCCCAACGAAATAATTTACTCAGAAAAGACATACGGATTCTCGAACACATAACGCCCACGTTAAGGCGTAAATAATTATTGGCTAAAATAAGCGACGCAGGAGCCAGCCAATGGTTATTTGACCCGCTTGAATAGTTTGTTATCGCTACTAGCTCTCAACTTTTAACATTTTAAATAAAGGCTTGGCAATAAAAGACATTATTAAAAATAAAGTAATTGTAAAAAGGCCAAACCTTAAAAAGTCGCCTAATTGGTACAATACCGAGCTTTCAATTGGAGTCATAATCTTCACAAAAGCGATAACCCCAAGGGTACCAACGATAATTGATATAAATATCTCTAAAAGCCTATTCAATGGCTCTTCAAACTTGTTCATTATTTTGTCACATTTACTCAAAGTAGACTCCTAAATCCGAATAGCAATAACGTCCAGTTTAGGGACTGATAATTGTTAGCTAAAATATGTAGCGAGCGAAACCAGCCAACTACAATTTGTCCTGCTTTAGTGACTTGTTATAGGCTTGTTCACCAATCGATGCTGCGAGTATTCTTTTGAAAGTTACAATACTCGAATTTTGCCTTAAGGTAATTAGTCTCGTGCTCGTACCTTATCATTTCCCAATCCTTTACTCTTTTATCATATTCAGTTTTGTCGACTACTTCTTTGGTAGCTTTAAGTGCATCTTGTAAAAAGCCACCATGGAGTATATTCACAGCATTTTGATGGTTAAAATAATCTACTTTTTGTCCTGAATAATAAGCCTGTAAACGAGATAGGGTAATTAGCACGTTTTCAGGTGAAAAATCAGAATCTGAAAAAGAAAGACTATCAGTTAAATCAAAATACATTTTGTCAGACTCAGATAGTTCACAAATATTTTCTGCTTTCGATAATGTTGAAAATATAACTAAAACTAAAAATATGCACCATTTCATGAGAAACCTATGACAATTGATTATGGAGACTTATCAGTAATGTCCCCATAAATTTCATTTAATGTTTATTAATATCCCATAGTTTCAGAGCTTTAGAAACTATTAATATTTTATTATTACTAGAGCTTGGATATTAATGAGAAACCTCAGTAATCCCCAATCAAAAAGCTAAGGGCAGCAATGTGCGCATAGTTAACTATAAACTTAGTCACTGCGTTCAACATGAATCATTTCATTACTTACATGCTGAAATAATGGTTCAACCTCTTGCGGCGATGAATGAAACCAGTTGTCTTTATCTTCTTGAGCAATGAGTACGGGCATTCGCTTATGATATTGACCGCACTTAAGGTTTGGTTTTGTCGTTAGAGTGACTAGCTCGGTAAATTCATGCTGAAATAATATACCGGCCATATACAAAGGTACTTTGTCAGTATGCTCAAATAAATACTTAACCTTTTTCCCCTCCTCTGTTCGCCATTCAAACCAGCCGTTGCATGGAATTAAGCACCGCTGATGCTGAAAGGCTTGTCTGAAGGTAGGTTTGCTTGCAACAGTTTCAGATTGAGCGTTAATAATAAGTCTCTTCGACCATGAAGGTTTTATTCCCCATAGCGCATTAACTTGATTGTAGCTTAAGCTGTCATTTACTAACGTGGCAACTGATTGGCTAGGGCTTAAGTTAGTATTAGTTTCAGCATTAAAGTGTGTATTAAATAACTCACTCACAATAGGTGATATTGCTTTGTTTATACTAAATCGTCCACACATACTTCCTCCGCCTTCTTTATCAACATGACTGATTCAACAGTTTATCTCAGTAAATACCCTATTGACAAGTGACCACTAGTCTCTTAATATACAAATAAGAGACCACTAGACACTTACTAAAAATGAATTGGCAACGAGCAAGAACAGACGAAAAGAAAAATGAGAGGAAAGAAGCTATTTATAATGCGGCTTTCTCACTATTTAAAACAAAGGGCTACGATAAGGTCAGCTTTAACGCAATTGCTGTTGAAGCAGGTTTTACCAAGTCCAATATGTATCGTTACTTTAGCTCGAAAGACGATATTTTTCTGAGTGTATTTGCTGACTTGTTTAGCATATGGGTTGATGACTTTAGCCAACAGTTACTATTGCTTGAACAAGAGGTAAAGGCTAACAGCTTTGCCAAGGCTTGGGTTGATTCGTTATTAAGACAACCAAAACTATTAGACCTAATGCCTATTCTTTTTACTTCTTTAGAAAGAAATAGTTCATTTGAGCAGTTACTTGAGTTTAAACGCCTATCGATGAATTTACTTTATCGACTCACGTTAGATATCACTAGGATTTACCCGGGTATTGAGGGTGAAAATGCCTTTAAGTTGTTAACTTTAAGTTATGCGGCAACAGCAAATTCTTGGGCAGCAACGATGCAAAGTGAAGCTTTAACAAAAGTCTATCAACTCGATGAGTTTCAAGTATTAAAGCCTGATTTTGAAAAAGACTTAATCTCATCAATTGAAATAATTATTAAAGGCTTAAAAGCAAATATATAAACAGCAAGAGTTCCGCAGGTATAAGAGTTCCACTAGCTGATAAACGATCTGCTAGCTTGAAAAAATCAATTAAATTATTACATAACTACAGGGTAAATATCATGGCACATCATTGTGAAAAAACATTAAAAGTTAACGTTCCAGCAGAGAAAGTTTGGCAAGTTCTTGAAGACTATAACAACATTGAAAAGTTTGCTATGACGATAAAGTCATCAGCTAGTGCTAATGATATTAGCATAGGTTTAGGCGCTAAAAGATCATGCACATTTAATGATGGCTCGAGCCTTGTAGAAGAAATTATTGAATACCAAGCTGGACAAGGATATAAGATGGATATTTCTGACCATTCAATGCCGTTAAAAAGTATGCAATCGATAATGAAAGTGACAGCAATTGATGAAAACAGCAGTGAAATCTATATGTCTGCAGACTTTGTTGTCAAAGGCGGACCGCTTGGCTGGGTAATGGGACAATTGATAATGAAACCAGTAATGAAAGGCATATTTAAAAAGGTAATGACTGGCTTGGCATATCATTGCGCAACTGGAGAACAAGTGGCTGATAAGTTACCGCCTAATAATGAGCTAACTCACATAATTATTTCTTAGTTACTTCCCTAGCCCCTTCACTCTGGGGCTAGTGTTCTAATCATTAATCATAACGCTCATATTAATGAATGTATTGATTTTGACTAAATGTCTGCGTTAATTTCAAGTGAAGTGCTTGTACGATTAAGTTACTTAGCTATACAATACCGAGGTTTTTAACCATCAAAAAGCATGTATCTTGAAATTAAGTAAGCGTTTACAGAGAATCGAACAGATGGTGACATCACAGCAATATGACCATATTTGGGACTGTTGTTGTGATCATGGCTTACTTGGCTTTACTTTATTATCTCGACAAGCAGCTAGTAATATCCACTTTGCCGATATTGTGCCTGAACTCATGATTGAGGTTAAAAGCAAACTAGAGCGTTTTTATACAAAGGCTAGTAATTCAACCAATTCTAGTTGGAAAACTCATTGTGTTGATGTAGCGAAGTTACCTCTAAAAGACTATCAAGGAAAACAGCTTATTATTATTGCCGGTGTTGGCGGTGATTTAATGATTCAGTTCATTGAAGCTATTTATCAACAATATCCGAATGTAGATATCGACTTTTTACTCTGCCCTGTTCATCACCAGTTTTCATTACGTAGTAAGTTAATCGAACTCGATTTTAGTTTAAAAGATGAAGAGCTAGTAGAAGATAACCAACGTTTCTATGAAATAATTTACGTTTCATCAACAAGTAAAGTTAATAGAGAAATAAATCCCGTAGGCGAAAAAATCTGGCAATCAAGCTCAAATGAACAAGCTGAAACTGTTGCTAAGTACTTAAACAAAACCCTTAAACACTACCAAAGAATTCAACAAGGCGCTAAGCATGGAAATGATATGCAAAGTACCATTGATGCTTATCAGGCTATCGCTATCCCATCGCTAACTTTGTAAATGTATCAAACCTGTTTCATTATTTTCAAAACCATGACAAATATACCCTTGAAGTTGTCGTTTTTTCTTTGATCTTTGATGGAAGTGCTCATAACCAACTGAAAAGGCAAACGGATTAGCGTTGTAATCCGCATAAGCTTGATCGGCACCGTTTCCAGCTTCTCTAACTCCTGCAGCAAAAGAGCTTAAAAAGTCATCCCTGTTGTTGATTAAAATAGTTATCGAGCCACTAGTTCCCTCAACAAGCTCTAGTGCACCTAATTCGATATACTTATCAACAACATTGCTATTAAAATAGCCACTATATTGTTCAGTTTCATTATCATAGGATACAGGAGCATCATCTGTTGCTTCCATCAATGAAACAAACAACTCTCTTACTTTTTTAGAAATCACACTTTATTCCTTAGCTATGTACATTTATGACTATTACTTAGTGATTGGCGCTTAATGATAGGAGTTTAATGAAAAGTGCTGAATGACTGCTACTTATCGTTATTCTTTAACTCACTAAGCTAAGTAGCGTTTTCAAATTCAACGGCCACATCAACTTTTTCGGTATAACTACATTTATCCTTTATGCTAGCAAAACCGCTACAGCCCCAAAAGTCTCCATATTGTCCCTTTCTCAGTTTCATTAACCTGCCACATTTCCCACATCGTTTGTCAGCTTCTTTTGCAGACTTTTCAAATTTATGAGACTCAATATTGACATCATATTCAGGAGATAGCAGCTCTTCAATAAATGCTGATAGCCTTACAGGATCAGCAATTAAATAAGCTTTTTTCTTCGCTCGAGTAAGAGCTACATAGAATAATCGTCGCTCTTCGGAGTATTTAAAACCATCAACTACCGGTAATAATGCCTCTATCAATGCTTCTTCATTATTTTCACTGGGAAAGCCGGTTTTACCTTTAGCAAAACCAAGAATGATACTGTAGTCTGCTTCCAATCCTTTAGAACTGTGGAATGTCCAATAATTGATGTTGCACTTATCTGATAAGTTAGTTAGCTCTTCTTTAGCGTTATTAAGCAAGTATCGATAACGCGCCAATATAGCAACTGAGCCTGTAGCATCTTTGCTTCTTATGTTTTTTACAAGTTGAGCAACACCCTCATCCATACTCCCTTTATCACTATCTACTATGTAAACTTGTGATTTTTCGAGTTGAATATGACTTTCGATACGTTTGACATATTGCGCAGGGTTTTGCATAACAAACTTCCCTGCTGTCTCGGCAATACTATTATTATAACGAAAAGTCTTTTGCAAGCTTGTTAACGAGTGGCTGCCAGAGAGCTTTTCAAACTGTGTAATTAGCTCTAACTTGGCACCAGAAAATCGATAAATAGACTGCCAATCATCTCCAACCACAGTTAATCGAGGTTTAGGTCCTCTGTTAATAAGTGCATTTAATAAATTCATACGTGCAGACGAGATATCCTGAAATTCGTCGACAAGTATATCCGTCCACTGAGGTAAATAACTCCCCTGGCTAACATGCTCAAAAGCATTAATGATCATGTCATCAAAATCTATTTTTTCTTGTCGTTTCAACTCACCAGCATAGGCTTGAGCAATATCATTAAGTAATGCGGCATATTGCTTACTGCTATTTACCTTGCCTGTTTGAAGTCGATCTTCAATTTGCTCAACACTTAGCTGCTCAACTCTAATTGCCTGTAGACACTTTATATATTTTTTTATATTTTCTGCTAATAAACCTGAGCTAGTGATCGCTGCAAGAATACTTTCAAGGCTTTGGGACATTAGCTCTTTGACATGTGCTTCATGTTCTTGATGAGAGTTAAATTCCACAGCATCACTAGACTGATAGGCAAGATCAATAAATCGTTTCATGGCCGAAGTGCTTTGGCATATATGGGCAACTAACCACTGTGAAAACCAATTTTCAACTTGCTTATCATCACCAGCAAATGACGACAACGAAGTATTGGCATTGGCCTTATTTAATATTTGTAGACCAAGCGCATGAAACGTCAAAATGGTAGGAGGCTTACATGTTAAGCCGAAAGCTTTTTGTCTAGCAGCTAATCTTTCAGTTAACTCCTTGGCTGCCGCATTGTTATAGGCAAGCACTAAAACATTATTTGCTGGTACTTTATCAAAGGTAATTAAACTAAGTGCCTTGGCAACCATAACAGAGGTTTTCCCTGTACCAGCCGCGGCCAAAATAAGGTTTTTATCGTTATTTCTAATTACAGCAAGACGCTGCTCTTTAGTTAAAGGATTACTTTCAATATTGTTAAAAAATTTATCTTGAGCTTTAAGCACCTTGTTTTCGTAATATTGCCTATAGCTAGCACCATCATTTATTGGCGGCATTCTAGCTATAACATCAATTTTTGAAAGTAGCTTTTTCTCAAGTATATTTTGCCAATGAGTTTTTGAACTCCTATAGGTTTGAATCAAGGGAGTAATCAAATAATCTAACTTCTCGATTGAAGAATCCCTAAGATATTGAGCTATTGCCTCTTTATGATATAAGTCTGCTTGTTTCGCAACGTTGGTGCAAATACGCTTATAAAGCTTGGTTTTAATGTCATTATCAAATACTTTAGAACTTTGTGCACTGACTCCCCATATTCTATTAACTTCGTCTCTCGTTTTAATGATTAAATTATTACCTAAAAATGACGATTCTATAGTAGGAAAATCGATAAGTTGCTCAACTGGGATCTTCTTGGCATCTTTGTTCAAGCCAATCATGGTGAGCTCTGTTTCTGAAATAACAATGCTAGTAACTTTGCCGAACCATCGACCAAGAAAATTACGATAAAGGGTATAAGTCATTGTGGTTAAACAAAGCTCCGCGAGAGCTTGAGGAAATAAGTTGGATTTAGCCAATTACGCATAATGAGGAGATCTGTGATTTACTTTAATTTATTTATAGTATACCCATGCACTGTATGGAATAACAGTTAAATATAAGGGGACTATTTGGAGTTATCTTGATTGAGGATAATGACAGAGATTGTTGAATGTTTGATAAATTAAAGATAAACATCCTGCCTACACAGTGAGATGTTTATCTCATATCAATTCCATTAAGTTTATGATTTTGTTGTACGCAGGAAAAATAAATCAAGACAAGGCGCTCGGTTGACCAATAGCTGTATATTGGGATTGAGAGCAACACAGCCTTGAAGTATTTTAACGAGCACAAGTGGGCAATAATTTAATGGAATTGGTATTATTTAACCCTAGCTGTACTAACTACCTACGGGTACTACCCCTCTTATCCAGAGCTCATTGGATGTTTCAGTAACATCAACTCTATGGTAGTTAAGAGCAAAAGACATTGCTTGCAATTTACACTGCGTTTTACCATTAATTAACACTTTGCTTTTTTGAGATAATTTTATTTCATGGATTGCTTGCGGGGTATTAAATTCCATTTTATTGATTCCTTTAAGGTAGACATAAATTTACATAGACATATCTAGTGTAGGTTAAAACTAGAATAATGCTAATCAAAGCTGATTACCTCAATATAGATATCAAATAAGAACAAGTAAAACAGCTAAGCAATTGAAATATGGGACTTAATTATCTGAAACAAAATTACTCATTGCAAAAAAATGACGTTCGTATTGATTATGACAACATTTGTTACATTGAATATTGAAAGTTAATTAATATCTGACCAGTCTTCTTATATGGTATCCATAACAGCAAAATCAATGAAATAGAAAATGACAATAAAAGATCAGAGCAGTTTACTTGAAGGGAAGATATCATCAGCCATATGGCGTAATAGTCAGCCAATGTTCATGGCGATACTATTACTGTTAATGTACGAGTTGCTTGAATCTGGCTTGATTGCCTTAGGTAGTGCTGCAACATTAACAGCATTTGGCTTTACAGTACCCATAACTGCAGCAATGACAGCTTTAGCGGTGGGTACAAGTATTCGCTGCAATAATAAGGTAGTGAAATCAGCTTGTCTCGACAAACAGCACTTAGCAATTAACATAAGCCGCTCCCTCGTTATTTCAGGCCTAATACTATTTGTCTTATCTATTATCGCATTGACATTTTCAGTACAAATATTGGAAATGTTAGGTAATAGCAGTTGGCTGAAGAGTGAAGAGGTCATTAATACCCCCTTACTTTCAATTCAGCAATCTGATTACATCAACTATCGGTATTTATCTTGGTTTTTCTTAGGTGCTGTCTGGCAAATAAATGGCATATTACGTGCGCTGAATTTTACGCAACTAGCAAGTAATCTGATGATCTATTGGGTTATAACTAAAGGTGCATTAGCGTTATTACTGTTGTTACCACAAAGCCCTCTTTTTTATGACAGCTTAGTAGCTATTTCTATAGTTCATGTTGTGAGTGATATTAGCTTTGCGCTAATTTCCTTGTACATACTTCATAAAAAGGTACACCTAAAATGGCCGACACTATCAGAGCTTTCAAAACAAAATAAACAGCCAAAACTAGCAGGCATTTTGGTTATCAGCCAGCAACTTGTAACACCACTAAGCCTTGCAATATTGACAACAATTGCTGCAAGTTACAGCCATACCTATGTAGCAGCATTCGCCCTCATTTTTAAATTAGAAGCAATTATCCTATTAATTCCTATGGCATTAACAACATCCATGCCAGCAATAATTGGGTTTAATTACTGGTCTGGTCATCATGCGAGAGTTAAGCAGGCCTATAAATATATGTTCTCTGTGGTAATAGCTGCACAGATATTAATTGCTGTAATACTGCATTATTCCATCGATTTTTGGGCAAACTCTTTATGTCCACATGACAGTGTAAGTATTCATCTAAAATACTTTCTCACTTGGTTGCCATGGGGTTATGTTGGCGCTGGTTGTGTCATGGTTTATCAATCAACCCTAAATGCAAAAGACAAAGTAATAGATGCAAGCATTCTGGGGGTATCTCACCGTCTAGCATTACTTCTCCCACTCGCCTGGCTAGGGTTTAATGATGGTCACTATTCTCTATATCCTGCACTCACATTGGCACATTTACTTGCAGGGATTACTGTCATGTATATATATATGAAAAATAGAGCCAAAAGTGTTAATAAATTAGCCAGACAAGAACAGACCGTCATCTAATGAGTGCTAATAATTTACGGCAAACTAGATTTTGGCCAATAGGAGAGATTAGTGGGAGATATTAGTTATTCGAGCATAATGAATTGATGGCGAGGCTGGAGAATAGAAAGGGGGTTGTTTCCCCCCTTAACGTGAATAATACTTTAGTTACGTTTAACCAAATATAGCTCTTAACAACTCAATAGCTTGCTCAGGGCTTTTACCTTTTTTAACTTGTTTGATCAGTGTTTCACGGTGATCCTGAAGGTAAGATGGTAACTCTTCATTCTCTAGTGCTTGCTCAACTAACTCTTCTGGCGTTAATTTAGTACGAACACGACGACCTGACTTATAACTAGTTTCTGCTGTGTTTGATTTTTTATCACGAATGCGCAAGTAGTTTGAGCCAAAAGCAAAATCTTCATCGGCAAACATAAACAAATCAACAAGAATTGCTCGTGCTTTCCATATTTTAAGCTCTGCTTCACTTTCAGGCTCACTTTGATGCCACCA
>Ga0105356_10006554_pt1 | contig 10850 bp, 7 predicted proteins | sample GOMGulsemesocosm_3_FD_83502 | JGI IMG/M metagenome (GOLD analysis project Ga0105356, IMG submission 83502) | Methane-oxidizing microbial communities from mesocosms in the Gulf of Mexico - GOM9D Gulf of Mexico | ecosystem: Environmental > Aquatic > Marine > Cold seeps | place: Gulf of Mexico...
CAAAAGCGCATGCGAGTTAGTGCATTAATGCTGTAGCGAAATTTTTCGATGTCAGTTTTTGCATCAAGCCAATTATTAGGGTGCTCTCCGTACATAAGAGATAGCCACTTATTTCGCTCATTGCTTGCCAATTTACTCTCAACAAATAATGCCTGCTCAATCGCATCTGTTAATGTCCACTGTGGAGAAATTCCGGCGTGAGTCATACAAGCAAAGCTTTTCTCAACGGTACTTTCTGTTTGATTTTTTATCTTAATGGCAGGATTAGGTATTTTTTGCAAAAGAGGCTGGGCGGCTAACCAATGCATAAGCTCATCAATATCATGGGCGGCTAACAGAGCTGATAACTGATCAGAAGGCTTGGCTTTTTTGATACCAGCGTAGACGGCTAATAAATGTAAATCATGATTGCCCAAAACGACTTTTGCACTGTTCCCTAGGGATTTAGCAAAGCGTAGGGTTTCTAATGAGCCAGGGCCTCGGGCAACAAGGTCACCCGCTAGATAAAGTACGTCTTGATCTTTATCAAAACGCACCTTAGTTAACAGGGCTGTTAATTCACTAAAGCAACCTTGAATATCACCAACCAAGTAAATAGCCATAGGGTTAATCTGTATCTGTTGACGGCTGCTCGCTAGCTGATTGATTATTCGCTTGAGCAGCTCGTGCTTTTGATAGGCGTTTTTTAGAGGTCGCAACGATAACTTCAGGTGGGTTATCAACAATAAAGTTCGCAAGCTTAATATATTCATTAAGCGTCAAATTTTCAGGGCGTAAATTCGCATCAATATTGAGCTCAGCTAACTGCTCTACAGTGATTAATTTTTTAAAGCTATTTCGGATTGTTTTTCTTCGTTGATTAAAAGCCGCTAAACAAACGGTATTTAATGCATTGATATCTTTTACTGGGTTGGCAATTTTTGCATGAGGAATCAAACGAACAATCGCTGAGTCTACTTTTGGCGCGGGTTTAAAAGCCTCGGGACCAATCTCCATTACAGGGAATACTTGACATTGATACTGGGTCATAATTGATAAGCGGCCATAAGCCTTACAGTCAGGACTTGCCGCCATTCGCTCAACAACTTCTTTTTGTAGCATAAAGTGCATATCTTGTACTTTATCTTTGAAAGTGAGTAGATGAAAAATTAGCGGTGTAGAAATGTTATATGGCAAGTTGCCAAAAATACGTAATGGCTTATCTTCAGTAGCCAATTGAGCAAAATCAAACTTTAAAGCATCTGTTTCATAAATGGTTAAATCTTTAGCTAAAAAAGGATGGTGTCTAAGCCTATGGGCGAGATCTCTATCTAATTCAACGACAGATAATTTTCCCGCACGCTCAATGACTGGCTCGGTTAATGCGCCTAGACCAGGACCAATTTCGATAAGGTTTTCACCTGGCTCAGGGTTAATGGCATCAATAATATCGCTGATTACCGCGTCATTATGAAGAAAGTTTTGTCCAAAGCGCTTTTTGGCTTGGTGACCTAAATGTTTTTTATCGTTCATATCTACTATTTCGTTAAACTACTTGTTACTTGCTAAGTTGATGGCGTTATTCATTGCTTCTATAAAACTACCTGAATCTGCCGAACCCTTACCTGCAAGGTCTAATGCGGTACCGTGATCAACAGAAGTTCGAATAAAAGGTAAACCTAAGGTGATATTTACTGAAGAGCCAAAACCTTTATATTTTAATACGGGTAATCCTTGGTCATGATACATAGCTAAAATAGCGTCAGCATCAGCTAAGTATTTTTCTTGAAAAATAGTGTCGGCTGGTAAAGGTCCTATAATATCTATCCCTTCAGCTCGTAGCTCTTCAAAGGCAGGCTCCATCACTTCAATTTCTTCACGACCAAGATGACCGTCTTCACCGGCATGCGGGTTAATGCCGCAGGCATAAATCTTTGGCGATTTAATAGCAAATTTATCTTGTAAATCCTGATGTAGAATTCGAGACACCTTTTGTAAGCGCTCAAAGGTTATTGCCTTGGATACATAAGCCAAGGGAATGTGAGTCGTCACTAAAGCGACTCGCAGCCCTTTAGTGGCAAGCATCATAACCACATCGGTACAATTAGCTTGATTGGCAAAAAACTCGGTATGACCACTAAAAGCAATACCGGCTTTGTTAATTAAACCTTTGTGTACTGGGCCAGTGACTACGGCATCAAATTCACCAGATATATTCTTTTCACTAGCAATAGTTAACGTTTCAACCACATAGGCACCGTTGGCGCTATTTAATGTACCTGCAATGCAAGGTTGTGCTAGTTCAACATCTAAGATAGTCAAACTACCTGCTTGTTGTGGCTTGGCTGGTTTATTGTGATCATAATTAACTAGAGTTAACGGTAATGATAACGCCTTCGCTCGCTCTAAAAGTAGGGTTTTAGAAGCAATAACGACCATTTCAACAGGCCAGTCTTGTTGGGCAATACTTATTACTAAGTCAGGGCCAATACCTGCAGGCTCACCTGGTGTAATAGCAATGCGATGTGTCATTACTTTTCTTCCTGTTCAAATATTTCAATGTAGGCTTCATCGCGTGTTTCTTTTAACCAGCGAGTGCTCTCCATACCATATTTACGGTTAAATAGAATTTGATAAGCTCTATTTCTATCCATTTGTGAGGTGGCATCAATCAGACGGCGATCTTCAAGTAGGATAATATGCCAGCCAAAAGATGAACGAAATGGCTTGTGATACTCACCTTTTTTCATTGTTGCTAATGCGTTGGTAAAGGCAGGATCGTATCCTTTAGGATCTGCCCAGCCTAAGTCTCCGCCACGAACTGAAGTAGGCCCGTCAGAATGTTCTTTAGCTAACTCCTCGAATGTTGCTTCTCCGGCTTCAATTTGATCCAAGAAACCCTGTAATAAAGATTGTGCTTTTTCATCACTTAAAATAATCGATGGCGTAATCAGTATATGACGAGATTTTACTTCCTCTACTTCAACAACTTTTCTGCCACGAATATTTAATATTTTAACTATGCTATAACCCAAGCCGGTTCGAATTGGACCAACAATAGTATCTTTAGGTTGCTCATTAATTAACTCAGAGAAAAGTGTAGGCATTTCATTTATATTTTTCCAACCTAAATCACCACCTTTAAGTGCGTTGGCATCACCTGATGAAGTAATCGCTATTTTAGCAAAATCAGAACCTTCGTTTAGCAGCTTAACCACCTTGTTTGCACGGATTTTTGCTGAGGCTAGGTCTTCTTGGCTGGCATCAGCTGGAAATTCAATTAAAATATGTCCTAAATGATATTCAATGTTATTGGTAGTTTGCTCCTTCATCACTTCAAGTAGGTTTTCAATTTCTTGTGGGGAAACAAATATACGACGTTGAACACTGTTACGGCTTACTTCTCCGGAAATTAGCTCAGTTCGAACATTTTCACGGTATTTTTCATAACTGCTACCTTCATTGATAACATTTTGACGAAATTGTGCCAAAGTCAGTTTATCATTTTGTGCCATATTATTTAGCGTTTGGTCTAGTTGAGCATCGCTAATTTGAATACCCATACGTTGACCTATCTGCGTAAGCAGGTTGTCATTAATCAGTTTGTCCATCACCTGAATACGTAATGCTCTATCAGAAGGTAAACTTTGATTATTTTTTTTGGCTTTCTGCTTAATATTGGCCAGTAAGTCGTTAACTTCAGACTCTAGTACGACACCACTATTAACAATAGCAGCGACTCTATCGAGTAACTCTTCTTTGGCTTGTGCTGGCGTTATTGCTGTAACGATAAGGCTGGATGCTAACAGTAATGCTTTAATTGTATTTGTCATTTATATATCTTTTTTATATTGTCTACGGTACTAGTTCTGTAAGTAATAAGGGCGCTTGTAGCCGAATATACTATCATCGAACATCTCTTGGGTGCCAATAGTTGATTGCTTACCATCAAGTCCTTTCATAACGAACTTAATCATTAAGCCAGTATCAAACTCTTCACGGCCTTCATTAGTAATACTTGCTGGATCTAAGTTAGAGTTAATATGACGATGATAAGCTATTCGTACAGCCCAACAACAGCTTTCATATTGAAAGCCAGCATATGATTCTAAGCTTCTATTTTGCTGTAAATCTTGCGTTATACGCCCGACAAATGCCCAGTTCTTATTGATAGCAAAACTGGTTAACAGTGAAGCTTGCTCTAAGCTATCTCCTGAGACATCACGAGTGTACCTATGGTTCAATTGCACTAGATTATATTTGTTAAATTGATAATCTAAATTTACTTGCCCTTTGTTGGTAAAGTTTTCTAAGGTGTTATATTGAATATCACCACTTATTTGCCATTGGTGGTTAATTCGGTAAAACAAGTCAGCAGCTACCGATGATTGTTTATCTTTAATGTTGCCATTATCAGTTAACAAGACATCATTGGCAAGGTCGGTATTGTTGTCACCCAGATATTGAATACGCCCTAGGCTGACCCGTATTATTTCCAAGTTCTCTTCATTGAGTAATCGACTGGTGATACCCCAAGTATATTGGTTAGCTGCGGCGATTCTATCTAAGCCACTATAACGGGTATCTCGAAATATACCGTGAAAATCGTCTTGTAGTGTTGTGGTGTCATATAAACCAATATTAGATTGGTCTTTTTCGGGTACATAAAGGTACTGTATTTGTGGCTCTAGGGTATGGCGATAGCCTTGTCCAAAAGCTAATACTTCCCTATCAAAGTTAATACCGCCATGGATTCGAACTTTAGGTAATGTTCTGTCTACCGTTTCCTCTAAATCACTACCTTGGGCAATGTTGTCTTGCTGATAGTAAGTATGCAATAACTTTACTTCAGAGCTTAGGAACCAAGCCGGTCTTGTTATCGGTAGCAAAAAACCTGCCTCCACATGATATCGGTTCGCCTTTACTTGGTCTTTTTCCGAACTTCTGAAACTGGTCATCTCAGAGTAAAGTTCAAATTGAGCAGCTAAGAAATTTAAAGGTTGTTGTGCTGTAAATTCTACATGAGGTAAGGTTTTATAACTGGCTTCGTGATCACCGAGTACTTCGAAATCTTGTAACTTTATCGTCGTTTGCCATTGCTCACTGAAATAGGCTATTTCTCCTGTCTGATAAAGGTAGGCATCGTTTGAGTTATATTGATCACTGCCAATATCAACTAAATAGTTATCATCACTGATGGTGGTGTAATCTAAATAAGCGCGGAACCCGTCAGAAAAGCTACCGACATGTTGAAAGCGTGCTAAATAACGAGGGTCATCATTAGCTTTGATTTCCTTATCATTATCCAAGTATTCTAAATCTATCTTACCTGACTGGTGACCCATTAAATATCTGAACTCAGTTAGCATTTGCAGGCCACGTTTAGACATGTAATGTGGGGTGATGGTGGCATCGTAATTTTCTGCAATATTCCAATAAAAAGGTGCGGTGAATTCAGCCCCTGAGTTGGAAGAAGAGCTTATTTCAGGGTATAAAAAACCAGTAAGGCGTTCTTTAGAGATAGGAAATGAAAAATAAGGCACATAAAATACCGGTACATCTAGAACCCTAAACTGTGCGTGGTAAGCTTCACCAAAATCACCATTGGTGGATAAGTTAATTTCAGATGCTTTGATTTGCCAGTCGGGCACTTCTTGCAAGCAAGTAGTAAAAGTTGAGTCGATTAAGCTGAGTACACCATCACCACTAATTGATAAACGCTTTGCCTTACCGTGACCAGGGTTAGCATCTAGTTGATATGATGCTCCAGTCATCTCAGTATAGTGATCTGTTTTACTCGCACTTAGTGTATCTGCAAAAATATTGATTTGTTTGCCTTGGAAGTGAATATTCCCTATGGCCTCTATTTGCATTTTTAAACGGTTAAAAGAAAGTTGCTCTGCGAGAATTTTTTGTTTTTTATCAACCAGGAGTACTGAGCCACTAAATTGTGCGACTTCATCTTGTGCAATGCTTGCGTGTAAAGAAGAAATACGAATATTGTTATCAAGCACTTCGGGGCTACCAATGGCGATATCATCAAACTCAGGTAATGGGCAGATTAAAACTTTTGTTTCAGGCGCTTGGCTTTTTATATCAGCATTGGCTTGCGTAACTATAGGCAAGCAGGCAAGCAGGGCAAATAAAGTAAAACTTAATGAACGAGAAGAAAACATTTATTGTCCGGAAAAAGGTGAAAATTCTTATAAATTGATTTTATAGCGATGAATCAAGTATTTTAACGACTAATTGCTTTATGATATAGCAATTTTTTCAGTTGGACTAAATTCTTATGTCATAGTTCACCTGCAAACTTGATTTTATTTTAAGGAATACTCAAAAATATGCGTATTTGGGGGAAGATTTTAGGTTTTCTATTTGGCTTTATGCTGAGTAAAACTTTGTTTGGTGCTCTACTTGGGCTTTGGCTTGGTCATATTTTTGATCGTGGCCGCGGTTTTAATTTTAATGGCATGGCTGGCGGAAAAGAAGATGATATATCTAGGCAGGCGGCTTTTTTCTACACCACTTTTTCAGTCATGGGGCACGTGGCCAAAGCTAAAGGAAAGGTTACTAGCCATGACATTGCTTTTGCTAGCGCTTATATGGACAAGCTGGGACTAAGCAGTGAGTTACGACAACAAGCGCAAGATGCCTTTCGTGAAGGTAAATCAACAGGCTTTCCACTCAAAGACCGTCTAGTCAAATTTAAACGTTTGATGGGTAACAGGCACGATTTATTATTGATGTTTTTAGAAATTCAAATACAAGTTGCCTTTAGTGATGGCGAATTAGACGATGAAGAACGCTCGGTTTTGCATACCATAGCTAAATTTCTAGGTTATTCAGCCCGCGAGCTAGATAACTTGTTAGAAATGATTATTGCCGGCGCAAATTTCCATCAGCAGCAAACTGGCCATGGCTATCGACAACAGGGGGCAGGGAGAACACCTGCCAATGGCCAGCAACTGGCTAATGCTTATAAAGTATTAGGTATTGATAAAAATACGGCAATGCCAGTAATTAAAAAAGCCTATAAGAAATTAATGTCTCAGCATCACCCTGATAAGTTAATTGCTAAGGGCTTACCCCCTGAAATGATGGAAAGTGCCAAACAAAAAACGCAAGATATTCAAGCAGCATATGATCTGATTATGAAACAAAATAAATAATGAGTAACTGAGATTATCTTATTGCGTAAAAGTACTTAAGCTGAATTCTGTTTAATAGATAGTTAACACAGAATTCAGTAAAAATAGCTGCTAGTGAAACATTGATTAAGCAGAGCTCAGCTTACTTACCAACCAACGGATTTCAGCCAGCTTTTAATTTGGCTGAGTAATTCTTCTTCGGGGTAATAACCTGTATCCGTATTGTTTAATTGGCGCTGACGGTAATATACTTTCATCTCTTGCTTGGCTAAGGACTTTCTCTGTGTCGCTTTGGCTAAAACAACTGGGTTATCGTGTTTGAGGTATAAATCGAGTACTGGTAACTCTAAAAAGGCAAGTTGTCGAGCAAACGCTTCATTGACGCTGTTGGTTAAGGCGTGATTACTTTGGCGATAACTACTGAGTAATATCAAAGCGTTGGGCAGCTGACTATCTTCTTGGCTATATAAATCGACTAACAATGCTGCGTTATTACCTTGAGCAATAACCAGTACAATACCAGGGGACTCTTGCGCAATATTCATTACCGCATTTAGCATAGCGCTTAGTTTGCTTTTATAAACGCTAATAGCTAATTCATTCTCTTTTTTTTGCTCTGTGAGGGTTATTGCTGCTGAAGGAAAGTTTTCGGGCTTGTTACTGGGTTGTATGGCAATAGTTGTCCAACCTTCTGCAGGAAGCGCATTGCGTAAGTAGTTAATTGCTTTTGGGTTGGTAGCCCCTTGTTGCCATTCAGGTAGTAAAATAACGACTCCTTTGCTATTAGCACTGGTGTATCTTTTTACTAATGTTAGATAATCATCAGGGCCTGCTAGTAAAGGGGTTACCTCTTCATTTTTTATATAATGCTTAAGGTCACCTTTATGCTGCTTGGTTAGCTCGATAGGTTTCTTTATCGTGATCGCGCTGTTTTCTTTATTTTTTGTCTCTTTGTTTTGAGCATTCTCTTTGGTTGAGTCTTTAGTTGTCTCTTTATTGGCTTGCTCGGCAAAGGAGGGAGTCACTACAAAGATAAAAAACAGGGAACAGATAAATAAACGTAGCAATGTTTGACTGGTTTTTGATTGGCTTATCTTATTCACTACTTTTCCTCTAATGGGCTCTTGTATGCATATTTATATCGACCAGGGCGCTAAAAAGATTAACTAAATGGACAAGGTGCGCTAAAGCTGATGGCTAGTTCTGTCTTAGGGTGAAACAGACTTAGCTTTAATGCATGTAGCTGTAATCGATTACTCGCGGCTAATGCTTCAGGGTGGGCGTAAAGTCTATCACCTAAAATTGGGTGGCCTAATGCTAACATATGTACTCTAAGTTGATGTGAGCGCCCAGTAACAGGAGTTAACTCAAGCAAAGTCGTCGCAGCTTTATCTATAACATCACTATGACTGAGTACGAGGTAATGTGTTAAGGATTTTTTACCATTTTCATGGTCAATCTTTTGTTTTGGTCTATTCGGCCAATCACAAATAAGCGGTAAATCGACGCTGCCCTCAGTTTGCTCTACATGGCCAAATACACGGGCAAGGTAGCTTTTATGGGTTTTTCTTTGTTCAAATTGGCGACTGATAGCGACATGCGCCGGCTTATTTAACGCCATGATCATTAATCCTGAGGTCGCCATATCAAGCCTATGCACTATAGTGGCTGTTGGTAGCACTCGTTGTACACGGTGTTGCAGACAGTCTTGATGTTCAGGTAATCGACCAGGCACACTCAAAATACCGCTGGCTTTATTTAATACTACAATATCGTTATCTTGGTAAATAATCTCAATATAGGGGCACATAGGTGGCAGGTAGACAAAATCGGGGTTTGCGCTCATTTCTTTCTCAGTACTTTCTTGCTAAGTGATGTTTTAGCATTTAAAAGAAAGCTAAACTCTAAAAGAATTTAGCTTTCCTAATATCTTAATGTGTAACCACTATCATGCGAATTGCTTCAAAGGTCAATTGTGCTTTATCAATATAGTGAGTTAACTCATCTTGCTGCTGGCTAATAAAGTCAATTTCTTCTTGTCGAACACTTGGGTTAATCGCTTTTAATGCCGTTAACCTTTGCTGCTCCGAAGAAAGTTTATTGTGCATAGCTGCTAAAGATTTTTCTTGAATGGCAACAATCTGCTTTTCGCCATGTGCCTCAGCTTTAGTCACTAATGGACCAATTTGTGTTTTAAGCGCTTTAATCAACTGCAATGCCATTTGCTTTTTAACAGGAGACAATTGTTTATCGAGCACTTTCTCGCTGACCTTATCGGCAAGGTTATTACCATTTTTATCCACTAGAATGCGAATAGGCGTGGTTGGCAAGTATCGACCTAATTGCAAATGTGCTGGCGCTGTCGCTTCAACCGTGAATAGACATTCTAGGAAGAACGTTCCTACAGGTAAGGCTTCATTCTTTAATAAACCAATACTGGCATTGCCAATTTCATCACTCAGTACTAAGTCCATAACGCCAAGTACCATAGGGTGATCCCAAGTTAATAATTGATAGTTTTCATTAACTAAGGCGGTATCTCTGTCGAAAGTCACTGTAGTGCCATCTTCCGGTAAACAAGGGAAGTTGCTGTTAAGCATATGTTCACTTTGATTTAAGGCGATAGCATTATCGGCTTTATCATCTTGTTGTACGCCAAAGACATCAAGGGCTTGAAACATAAACTGTGGCAAGGAGATATCACTATCAACCTGCTGTATTTTCTCAACTAGTTCATGGGCACGACCTTGACCAGAAGAGTTAAGCTCTAATAATTTATCTCGACCAGATTCTAATTCAGCCTTAATAGTTATGTGCTTTTGCCAACTGTCACTGATAAGCGCTTCTGCTTCATCAGACTGTTGCTGACAAGTAAGTGCTAATGACAATAATCGCTCACCAAATGCTTCAAACACGACACGGCCGGTAATACAGGTATGCTCAAATGCTTGCATGCCTTGATGATACCAATCAAAGAGTAGCTCTTGTGCAGAGTCGGCAAAGTAAGGTACATGGATACGAATGATCTCTGTTTGACCAATTCTGTCTAGACGACCAATACGCTGCTCTAATAAATCAGGATTACTTGGTAAGTCAAACAATACTAGATGGTGGGCAAATTGGAAGTTACGCCCTTCACTACCAATTTCAGAACAAAGTAGTAATTGAGCGCTGTCTTCATCTTGAGCAAAGTAGGCTGCCGCTTTATCACGTTCAAATATTGACAAACCTTCGTGGAATACCGCAGCACGAATACCTTCTTTAATACGTAGTGCCGCTTCTAAATCGGTAGCTGTTTGCGCATTGGCACAAATAACTAAAACCTTTTCTTTTTTCAGTTCTTGCAAGAGCTCAATCAAATAGTCAACTCGAGGATCAAAATCGGTCCAAGTTTCGTTTTGTTGATCTAAGCCATATAACATTTCAGGTGTGAAGATGAATTTAGCCTGCTTTGACTTAGCTAATGCTTCAGGGCAGTCACTAAGCATCAATTCATTGATACTTTCTTGGTATTGCTCTGGCATAGTGAGTGCAGTTGGCACAACTTGGCGCGCAGGAAATCCTTTGATGGTATTTCGAGAGTTTCTAAATAATATGCGGCCAGTACCATGTCTATCGAGCAGTTGCTTTAATAAACTTTGACGTACTTTAGTAGATAGCGTTTCGTCAGCTTGATTCAATTCAGTCAGCTGTGCACTAATATCGCTTTCTTTTAGTAAG